>Ga0316229_1000771_pt1 | contig 38210 bp, 37 predicted proteins | sample TBH18023metaG_FD_206011 | JGI IMG/M metagenome (GOLD analysis project Ga0316229, IMG submission 206011) | Freshwater microbial communities from Trout Bog Lake, Wisconsin, USA - TBH18023 | ecosystem: Environmental > Aquatic > Freshwater > Lake > Hypolimnion/Profundal zone | place: USA: Wisconsin... | reverse complement strand
ACCGTTCTTTAAAATTTTGTATCTTTAAATCGGAAATTAACGATGCAAAAAACCTTGCATTCTTATTTGCCGATTTCCTGCATTTGTAGTTGCCGCTTACATTAACTACAAACACTGTAAATTTATCCTACTCATATTATTAAAACGGGCACTAAATGTGAAAATCGAATACTTGGTAAGATACCGTTTATCCATATTTTTCAATCTCGCACACGGATACTTCTTACACTCGAAACAAAATTGGGCACCCTCTGGTCTTTCGGTACAGTTTTTTCTTTTGCAAACAGAGCAATGCTTAGCACTCTGAGGAGATTCAATGTTGCAGCCGACACAATTGTTCCGCTTTCTTAGATAAACCATGCAGATGCCACAATTCATTCCGCAGGGGGCAATCTGCGGGTTACATTGTTGTAGAGGTGAATTTAGAAAAATATTGAAATCTCTACTTTTAGGAAGAATATTCTTCAAGTTTTTTAATGCTTGATGATTTTCGCCACTTCCACCGTTTTATCATTTGTCAACCTTAAAATATAAACCCCGCTAGTCAAATTGCTAATGTCAATAACCGTTTTGGATTCAGTAATTTGACGGTTGAAGAGTTGCTGACCGCTGAGACTCATTATACTTAGATGGTTTTGAGATGAGATTGATGATGTTTCAATGGTAATCTCGGTGGATGAAGGATTAGGGTAAACTTTTATTGTGTTCGGTTTTGATGCCAGATCAGTCAATCCCACAGGAAAGCCCCCGCCATTATTAGTTTTCAAAATGGTTCCACCTTCACCTGTCACATATCCTGTATGTGTGTCTGTAAAGGAAACGGAATACAAATCGTTGGTTGTTCCACTCGATAAAGTAGACCAAGATGTACCTCCATTAATGGTTCTTAACATAGTTCCATTATCGCCTACCGTATAACCCGTATCTGCATTTGGAAAGTAAACCGACCACAAATTAGAAGATGTTCCACTTGTTAACGCAGTCCAAGTTGTCCCAGCGTTGACAGTTTTCAAAATAACATTACTGCCCACCGCAAAGCCAGTATTGGCATCTGTAAAAAAAACTGAATATAAAACCTTATTTGATGGGTGCAAAGAAGTCCAAGATGTACCTCCATCGATAGTTTTTAGAACAGTTCCCCAGCCAGAAGAACCATTCCAAAATCCACCCACTGCATAACCAGTGCTGGCATCAGTAAAGAAAACTGAAGATAAATAGTCCGTTGTTCCAATTGATAATGATGACCATGTTGCGCCTCCATCACTGGTTTTTAAAATAGTCCCATTCAGTTGACCATCAACACCTGCTGCATAACCTGTATTCATATCTGAGAAATAAACTGAATTTAGCAAATCTGTTGCTCCAGCAGATAATGGAATCCATGTAGTTCCTCCATCAATGGTTTTTAGAATTGGTTGGTAATTACCTATTGCATACCCTGTATTAGCATCGATAAAGTAAATGGATGATAAACTATTAGTTGTCCCACTCGATAAAGTTACCCATGTTGCCCCTCCATTAATAGTCTTTAGAATTGTTCCTCCTTCACCTGAAATGTATCCGGTATTTAAATCAGTAAAACATATTGAGTATAACCTTTTTGTTGTGCCGCTTGGAATAATAGACCATGTTGAGCCCCCGTTATTGGTTCCCAATATTGTACCACTACTCCCGACCATGTATCCTTTGTTAGCATTAAAAAAGTGAACAGAGCATAGTGGATTGCCTTGTGGTAGGGGGTTGAGCCACTGCCAGCCTTGTGAATTTACATTATAAAATGAAAAAAATGCCAAAAATAAAATGATATATTTTTTCATATGACGGATGAGATTAAAATATAGGAATAAATATACGAAAAAATCAGATAAAGTCAAGATATTTCAAAGAAAACGGTAAGTGCTTTATTGGATGATTGTTACTATGGGAAAGAAAAATCAGCTCTTCCTTCAATTTTATAATCTCTTCCTTAATGTTTAAAGGATGTTCTGGTTCAGACATTTTGGAATGTGTTGAGCGATTAGAACATGGAATTCGAATCTAAATTTTTAAATTTCCATGGCACCGTATCGAGGAAAAGTGGAGATCCTTTTATAAAGAGTAACTTTGCTAAACACCTTTAAATTATAGAGCTATGGAATGGTACCAAATTCTTTTTCTAATTGCCGTCGTCATAATTGTAGGACTTTTATTACCGTGGCTTAAAAAATTCAGAGCATATCAATTTTTTGGATTGATTTTCAGCGGGGCACTCGCAGGATATCTGTTGAACGAATTGCAACACTTACCTTCCGATAGGTTCAAATTTGCCTATGTTGCTTGCATTCTTATGTTTGGGGGAATTATTTTTCGTGCAATAAGATTTTATAAGACGATAAAATAGAATTTCATTGTGAGCATTATTATGCCGAGCTATTCTATTTTACTTTATCACAATATAGATACATCCCCATACGGCCAGGCATTGTATGCCATTTCCCTTCACAGGTTTTACGGAAGTACGTTAATCCTTCCATCATTTCTGACCAATATTGTAAACTCCCTTCACCTAAATCTTTACAAAGTTCTAAAGAGATTAGGTAAGTTCCTTTTAAACTTATTGAATAGGAACTGAGATCAAATGTCACAATTTCTTTGTTTATAATTTTCGAGAAAGATAAGTAAATTGGTTTGGTCAGGATATTTTGAAAAACGGAGTCATTTCTGAGTTCATAAATATTTAATCTGTAAATAACTGAATCGAATGTGCAACTTGCAATATTCAGGTTGATGTTATTAACCAGAACTTTCCATTTCACTGCAACAGCAATCCCCATTTCGCATCCGAGATCATTATAAGCCCAACCAGAAGAAACGTTATTGGGTGTTATTGGAAACCCCAGCATAATTTTCTGTGTACGATGATGTATGACTTCAATTTCATTCAATTGAAAAGTTATTTTGGTAAGGTAGACATCATGAACGGAATTCGCAATAAACTGTTTGACTAAAAAGGTTTTAGCTTCATATCCAATCATTGAAAACTTTATCGAATCACTAAAATAAAGAGAATCAATTTTTATTGCAAAATGCCCAAGTTCATCAGATACAGTACCAATATTTCTTGAAGGAATGCCAATGTTAACAAACCCAATAGGTGATTTGTCATCCATAGAATATACTGTCCCCGTTTGATATTGTCCGAGTAATTCAAGATGTATAAAAGTGACCCAAAGGAAGATCGCTATTTTATGCATTCCGATTTTTGCTAATACGTTCTGATATAGCGGATAACAAAATTTATCTTTATTATCATTGTTACATTGGATTCAGTTATGGCAAGTATGGACGTTTCTTTTAAAGCCTGTATAAATATTTATTTACCCTATTGTTAAACGTTGAAATAATCATGGCATTATCATTTTCCCAAAGAGAACCAGCCAGAACAGATATCCTGTTACTCCTCCAGCTATGCCAGCAGCCATAAATATAAATCTCTGTTTTACTGGGACAAATTTGAAGATGACCACTGCCAGAATTAAAATACCAATTAAAGCAGTAAACGTCACAAGAGACCATGAAGGTAAGTGCCAATGCCATGCAAGATCAAATTCATCGCCGTGTGCAGAGAATTTTCCTCGATAAATAGACATCGGGAGAACCAGAAATAAATTTGCAGTTTGTCTAAGCCAAAAAAGAGTAATAAATATTACAAACCATAATCCAAAGGATAATTTTTCCGCCGAAAAATACTTTTTTCGTAATAGTACCAGAAAAATCAATCCAAGGGTTCCAGTTACCATGGTTTGCAGTGGACCTCCTGCCGTTATCCAATACCCAGTTTTCTGATATGAGTTGCGAATTTTTAGATACCGTTCTCTTTCAGGAAATGGTTGGTCTAATTTAATTTGGGTTGGATATTTCTGGAAGACGGATTTTAAGAATTCCAGTTCATTCTTTTCGTACCAATTGATACTGGTAGAACCATAATGAATTTTAGCTTGGTACCCGAAGCATCTTGCTACAAAGTAATGACCTGATTCATGCGAGACTGTTCCTATGATAGTGAATAAAATGAACCCAATGGTTAGACATACAAATAGCCGAATATCAAAAAATATGGGTATCAATTTTGTGAAGGAAGCAAAACCTTTCATGGATTTCCGATTTAGTTCTTCCCATTCCTCAATGGGCATACCTTCCTACATAAATTGCATGAGTAAATATCGAATCCTCTTGGATGCTTGGGACATGAAATCGACCTACACAGCTTCTGATCAACAGTCTCACCATTCAAAGCATGAACTGGGCAAGCATCAAGACACAGCCGACAATTTGGGGGGCAGGAGAAATCATTTACAATAGGATCAGGCTCAACCTCAGTATTGATCAGAACGGCTCCGATGTAAACCATGTTGCCAAATTCTCGGTTTATCAGAAGTGTGTTGCGTCCCAGAATACCCAGTCCGGCATTATAACCTGCATGGCGCATGGAGATGATGCCCATTCCATGTTTTCTTTCAGCATCCCAGAATAGATAGGGAACATCAGTCGGCACAGGAACAGCATGGATGCTTTGGTTTTCCAGTTCCATGGTTAGTCTCAGCCCGATCTGATCCAAAGCCGAATAAATTAAATATGCAGTGTGGGAATAGGGTACGGGGCTTTCAGCCAAGATCACCTCGGGAGGCATTCTTTTTATAAATACCACAACAGACCTGCATTTAGAATAAACATCGGTTGGTTTGAAACCTGCTGGGGCAGAAGAAAACCTATTAATGCTGGCAATGCCACATCTGTCGGCTCCGAGGCTTAGAACAATGGATTTTATTTCATCTGAAATTAGCATTGATACAAAATGAAAAAATGCTTCTCCTAATTGCTCAATAAATATTTTGAGAAGTATCCTGGTATATTATCTTGTGATTGGTATGGAGTAAGCTCTTTCTCCAAAATAGACCGTGGATAAAATCTCTTTATAACTAACGCAGCATTTAAGAAGAGGTCTTTGCTGTCAGATGATAACACCGTTTCAAGTCCTTTCAGACAATCAGATTCTTTGCCCTGTTGAAGTAAACATATTGATGCGTCCAACCGACAGAAAGGATTTTGATGGTTACTTAATGCTATCAAGAAATCAGTAGATTGAGAAGTTGCAATATCTCGCATCCCCTCTGTAAAATATTCAAATTCATCAAGATTAATACTTTGGTCGTTTAGGTTCCATAACTTGAGGAAGGTGCTAATGCTACATAATGTTTCACCCAAAATAGCCAAGGATAATGCAGCCTCCAGTCTAACATATCGGCAAGTATCGGTTGCTAAAAGAACTAAAATTTCTTTAGCTATCGGTTTTTCTGAGTATCGTAATACATTTGCGAACCTTTTTTTAAAGTAAGATGATTGAGTTTCAGCTAAGGTACCCTGAATCAAATAAACCAAAGTATCGAGGTTTTGTATAGTGAGTTCTCCTAAAGCTAATCCTTTTTGAATCTTAATTCCGTGAACGAAAAAAAAGATGTTTGAGTCTAAGGAATGTTTTGGCTGGAAATAATGAAGCTGATAATCTTTGTTCGTTTGAAGTTCTGATCTTTTGTAATCTTTCAATTTAATCCATGTGTCTGCATTCTCATTCCATTTTTTTGAAAATTCAGAAAAATCATTGGTGTACATAAAGGTCATTCGACGTGTCCGGCATTTACCTCCTGAAAAATCCATTGGAAGCACTTCTTCGGTGCATTGTGCAACCACAACGTTTGAAAAGAAGATCAGAAAAAATGCGAAACTATATTTCATTTGAAGGAAGTGAACATCAGGTATTTTTTGTGTTATCACATGGGGCTTAAATAATCAGTCTTACCCTGTTCTTATAAGTTTCCCATTCCGTACCAAACCTTTTTGATAAATATTTTTCTTCGCCTAAGAGCATCATGTAATGCGTTGTGATAGTGTACAACCCAATGATAATATTCAATGGGTTTGGGAAGAAAATAATACAGGAAAGTGTCACCAGAAACACCCCCAGGTACAATGGATGACGGCTGTAACGGTATAACCCAGTCGTTTTTAACTGTGTATCTTTTTCAGGTATTCCATATCTGAGGGAAGCTCCCAATTCATAAAATGAAAGTAATAACACGACAGTCCCAATAACCAACAAACATGCACCAAGCCAAGATAACCATACTGGTACAGTCACCCAGCTAAAAGTGGGGATGATAGCTTTAATCAGGGTAAGCCCCCAACAAAAAAATATTGAGATTTTACCTGAATAGAATAGAAAAGGGTTTATTGATGGGCTTCCCAAGAAACTACCTTCATTTAATACCAGTCTCAGGATGGTGATCGTAAATCCAACACCCATGATTATGAAGGTAGAAATGACGAGTAAATTTTGAACTGGCTGCATCATAGACAGTATTTTAGATTTGGGAACTTCTCTGTATGTCGATTCTGATAATTATAACAGGCAATAGATTGATCCTATTTAACCTTTACTTTAGCTTTAACTTCTTCAACGAACTCCTTACAGGGTTTGAATTTTACAGTATTGTGAGCTGCTATTTTAATTAAAGTTCCCTTTGAAATATTCCGTCCTGTCTTAGAAGCTCGGGCTTTTATTATAAACGATCCGAATCCACGTAGATAGATATTCTCTCCTTTGGTCATAGAATTTTTTACGGTTTCCATAAAGGCTTCAACCGTTGCTTCAGCTACAACTTTATCCAAATTAGTGGTTTTTACAATTTCGTTTATGATTTCTGCTTTCGTCATGGTTTTAAGTTTTAATGGTTAGTCCCACAAAGTTAAAAGAAAAAAGAAAGGGCACCCCTGAGGCACCCTTGTTGCTTTTTACATTCCGATGGCTGGTCGCAGCTTCTGGATTATAAAATGAAGGAATTTCAACTTAGGTGCAGGTTTCTCTTCAGGAGGAACCTCCTTTATCACTTCGAAAACCACTTCTGGGACAGTCTCGATTTCATGAACGGGTTCTGATGGCGGAACTGCTGAGATTACCGATAGTTCTAACTAATGAACCGTTCTCTTTTCGGATTTCAACCTTCCCTTTAACCGTGGTGATAACCACCAATGATTGATCACTATTGATATCTGCCGACACAGCATCACCGTTGCCGATATTTCTGATCAAAGAACCATTATCTTTACGAAGCTTGACCTTGCCGTTGTTGATTTTTATAATGTTCATGCCGTTTGAATTTACTGATAACGAGAACTTATAAATTTCAGATTCAAATCTCTAACTTCAACTTTTTTATTGGAGTAATACAAAATAATGTTTGTTCCAGAAGTGGCGACCTTATTAAGGTTCGAATAATAACCAGATGAAATAAACTTTAATTCCTGCGATCTCACTTCAACTTTATTGTTCTTATACCAGATCACAACAATTTTATCGCCAGCGACAGCATCGTTCATATTTGAATAATAGCCGCTGGCTATAAACTTGCCCTTAGTGTCTCGAACTTCCACCTTGTCGCCTTTGGTGGTAAGGACCTGAGCGATGCCGCAGAATGCGGAAAGCATCAGGATGATTAAAAGAGTTGAGCGTTTCATAACCTATTCTTGCTTGGATTTATTAATTTTTCACTCATGTGCCAAGATATCTGTCTTCCAATTCTCGAACCCAATCTGTATTATAAATTTTTTTCAGTACTTCAATAAAATCCTCTAAATGTCGAGGATAAAATCCTATTTCTTCTTCATTTGCGGAAATCAGTTGATCGAGGTACAGATAAACTCCTTTCTGACATGCAGTATTTTGAGAGGGGAAAAGAAAAACAAAGAACCCATCTTTGTAGTCCTTTTTAGTTGCAATTGAAAGTAAATGATCACGCCAAATTTGGGCTATTGGAACTTGTTTGAGATATTCAATCGAACCAGTTTTGAAAATGTTACCTTCCATTGTATATTTTGAATACTCTAAACTATGGTTTTTGAAATTAACATCTGCTTTGGTCTTAGTTTCTTCTTTTAGATTCTCGGTATATTTAACCTCAATGCCGAGGAAACACATCTCATTCTGTTGATTCAAGTACTCAATAAAAACATCAAATGCTGAGTGATCTCCAGTGTAGTTATTATTTCCTCGGTTTGGAGAGTATTCAAATCTAACATGTGTTACTTTCGCAATTCTTTTTGGGAATAAGGTATGAAAATATTTTGTGGCAAGGTTTAAATCATAGGACATCTCACCGAAAAGGTTGAAGCATAATGGTTGAGAAGAAATAAGATTATTCCAAATTCTGGGCTCACCAATCATCCCACCGTTGTTTCTTGCTTGAATTATAGCATCGGATACACATCTTTTTATTTTATCCGTTAAAAAATTTGCTTTGGTTCCTTTTGCAAATTCTAATTCTATATAATTCCCAAGTTTTCCTATTGGGTAACCTTTTCTTTCACGCCATTTGCTTTGAAGCAACCTTGCATGTGATGCAAATGGTGCGTCGAATTTATAGTAAGCACAATATTTATCGAGCTCCTCTTTTGATGGTTTTTCCATAATCATGTATTGGAGTTCTCGTTAATTCACAATTTCTTCCAGCCAGTACATTAAATTCAGAAGTTCACCTTTTGTAAGTGAATCCTGTGGTATATCTATCAGATACTCTCGAATAAATAGTTTATAATCAGGATGTACAAAGACAGGATGATAATGTAGCCAATGTTCTTGAGAGAAAAACTCATTCCAATAATCTTCAAAGGACGTAAATTCGACTTCACCATGCCGCCATATTTCATCATCGTTCTCATCCATGTCCATCGAAGAATAACGCTTTAGGAACCGCACCTTCCCATTTTCAGTGATCTGATAGATTTCGGCACCATAACCGTCCAAGCCCCAATGAAAAATTAGTTCTTCCATTCAGAATCCTATTTAAACATTCTGATTCTCCATTGCTTCTGAAATCTCCATGACAAATTGGTCAACACATTCTATAAATTTTTCATAGACTTCAACTAAATCTTTGATAGGAACTGGACGAATCCAACCTTCAGGATATTTTGGACTGGGTTTAACATTCTTAAATAACATTGCTGTATTAGCAGAATACTTATAGGACAACTCTCTGGGTAATCCCAAACGCTCTAATTGACCTGCAGACCAGCCTAAAATTATGGTGCCTCGTTTATCTATTACAAAGAGGGTAATTTTTATACCACTATCTTCTGGATCAGAAAGTCTCACAATAACGCTTCCTTGTCCCCAATGTATGTTATAACTCTTTTCTTCGCAATTCTGCATCATTCTTTTAACAAAATCTACGGTATTCTTATCTGTATTCTGCTCAAGTTGTTCAAAAAAATCATCTGCAGTTATCGTAAATCGTTTGTGGGAAATTCTTCCTTGTTTTACTTCTTCATGTCCAAGATCAGTATCTATATTGATTTTGAAATTTTGTGATTGTGCACCCTCTACTCTGAAGATAGCTCGTGTAATTTCTTGCGTCCTTGTTACGACTTGAGGAATTACCAAAAATGAATCCGTTTCTTTTGGAAATTTGAAAATCTGAAGTTCAATCAATGCCAAAGTAAAAAATAACTGGGGCGTTTGACTCAAATATTCAACCATATCTTCAACACTCTCCCTAATGCCGTCTCCAACAATTAAAAGCAGAAATCTACCACGATTAAGATTTTTACTAATATTATCAATAAGATACTGGATATCGCCTTCATCAATGGGTTCATATTGTCTAATCGATTCCACAATCCCTTTTTGATGCTTATTGCATGCCAATACGGCATTATTTAAATCGGTGAACGTCCATTTATTAAGTTCCTTAGCATAATCAAGAATTTGACCCACAACCTCACGTCTGGCTTCAGGATTACGCCATAGCTTTGTTTCTACAATTGTAATATATCCTTCTGGTGAAATGAACAAGTTGTCTATTGAACCTGCTGATGTTGAGATTTCTCTTCCAAGAGGTATCAATGGGGCAAAATTGCTGTCAATATCATCAATTGGTAAAAGACTTGGCTGGGTATGTATAAGTTCTTGTATCCAATGTTCCCTGAATGATTTCTCTAAAAATGGTATCCGTTCAAGCCTTGTAGGCGATCCAGATTGAATGAGTATTGGCTGACCTTCACGTCTTTGCCCTCGTGTAATCATTGGCTGGTTGTTAAGTGCAACTTAAAAAACCCACTGTCTTCGACGGTGGTAATTTCTGGCTGGCTTTGCTAGTTTTTAAAAAAGAATTTGCGATGGTGAAGCCAACTATTTTAATGCTATTTCCCATACTTTAACCTTCAGCAACAGATTCTTACTTGTATTCGCCGAACTTGACGATGTGAGCAGAACCAATTCTTTCTGAGGTACCCCTGCCTTCATTCTAAGATAAAATTTGAACGCCTTATCCCCGTTGAATGCTAACTTCCTTATGTTTGGATAATCTTTAAATAAACCACTAAAATCATTCAGAATCTCACTTTGGATATTAGAATCGAGGCTCCCTTTACGATCTGCCTCAGTCAGGACATCCCACAACCCGATTTTATTTTTCAGCAGTAAATTCGTTTTCTCATGGTATTGATATAATGGGATACCGTTATTGAAAATTGCGAATATAATCCTCCAGAATTGATTTTGTGGATTGGCATAGTATTCTCCTGTCTTGATGGAGATATCGCTTGGCAGAGAGCCTAAAATCAAAATCTCGGTGTTTTTATCGATTATTGGAGAGAAGCCTGATTTTTTCATCGTAAATACCATAGAATTATCACAGAGACTTTCCTTCTACCGTAAACTGAAATTTATTGCCGCTATTATAATTCTCGGCATAGAACATGTGTTCAGCTTCTTCAAACGTGATCTGGTCATACTCTGGTGGAATAATAAATTTCCCGTTAACATCTATTACAGCCATTTTCCAGTCATCTGAACCAAGACCGTAATAACCTGCCTCGTCTCCTAACCCATATCCTGAGATATTTATAATGAACAATTCTTGTTTTTCGAAATATTCCTCTATAGATCGAATCCCCTTTCTGATTATCGATCCGTTTTTATCTACAATTGCAGTAAGTTCGTTGCTGTCCCAATCGGTATATTCTACTATTAAAAAGTTTTCAGCATCATCCTGCCAAAAACAGTTAGAAACATCTTCATGAAGCAAGTTATTAATATTTATCACGTTTTTATTTTCAACTTGTTCAAGATGCCAAACTGTTACAGTCTGATCGTCAACAACTTCTTCGTGTGATGTGATAATTGTCTTCATAAATATTCTTGTATTTGATTTTTGCTTCAAATAGAATCTTACATTTTCATCCCCCTCATCCTCTCATCCAATTCCTTATAGTTCCTCAGGTATTTACCCACTTCAGCCCAAAAAACCTTCGAGTGATCCTTGGTTTTTACATGGCATAGTTCATGAACGATCAGGTAGTCAATCAGTGAAAAGGGCAGTTTTACAGCTTCAGTATTGATGATAATATGGTTTCGGGGTGTACAACTTCCCCATCGTTTGGTCTGTTTTGTGAAATGTAATTGTTCATAGGATACACCCATTTTTGCAGCCCACTGCTCTATTCTCGGTGTGATTTTCTCAACAGCTTTCTCTTTGTAAAACTCATCCAAAGCATTCTGGATATCACCTTGCGGGTCATCTCCTTTCGTCGTAATTTTAAATCGGGAATGGTTGAACTCTATCGAAGTTTCCGAGATGCTATCGCTGAAATATACTTCAGTGTAATATTTCTTTCCGAAATACTGAATTCTGGAACCAGTGACGATATCCCCCTCCTTTACTGACTCAACCAGTTTTAACCTGTCCAGAATCCATCGGGCTTTCATTAAAATATATTTGTTAGCCTGATCTTCTGAAATGTTGGCACCTTTGAGGATCACTCCATGGTTTTTCTCAACGATGATATAATGCGATTTCAGCCCATGCCGCAGTTGGATGGTATATTGTATCGTCCGATCACCATATCGCACTTCAGGCATGCCTATTCTTAGCTATAAGTTCAACTAATTCTTTGGCTTTCTGGCGAGCATCAGCACGCTCCATTTTTGTTTGCAAGACCTTGATGATTTTGTTTTCCATGTCTTTTCGCACGGTACCTTTCTCTTGCCAGCCTACAATACTCATTTCACCATCGATAGCTTTATAGATATTTCTGGTTGACTCATCAGCCTGATCCTCAAAGATGGTTTTCATGGTGTTGAACACGACGATCTGATCTTCAGTCTCAAATCCTTTTTCCTTACCCTCTTTGTTCTCATTGATGATAGTATCCTGAATCTCAGCGAATGCTTCAAGTAGTTTAAGCTGCGTGATGCGATCTTCTTCCCGAGCTTTGATAAGTTCTTCCAGTCGTTGGGCAAGTGGTTTGTAGAAATCAGGGTTACGATCCAGCCCAACTTTGATTATGTGCTTTAGATTATTTCGCATCTTAAGTTCCTTGGTCGCTGGAGACGCATTCAGTATTTCTTCTCGAAATTTATCTTTATCTATTATTGAAATAGGTTCCTGTAACAGATTATGAATACCTGTCGCTTTCAGATGCTCATCAACCATCTGCTGGAGCTTCTTCATCATCAGGATAGGCATTTCGTGCCCTGAGCCTGATCTCATTGAAGAGCTTGAAATCAGCTTCATATTTTCTGGCAGCTACATTTGGCAGAACAATAGCTACAGATTTATTGAAACTCTTTAGAAGTTCTTTAAATTCATCTCTAAGATTTATGGGCTCAATATAACGGATTGCTGCATCAATGAACTGGGTTCTCTGATATTGGCGATCTATGCCCAGTGGTTTAAAGAAACTGACCAGTTTATTATGGTTCATCTCTAACCGTGGTAGTTCTTCGGATAGATTTTTCATGATATCCGATGGTTTCAGGTCACCTGAGAAAATTTCCAGAGCCTGAATCAGGAATGCTGTGATCCCGAAATAATCAACAATGAAACCTGCTTTTTTCCCTTCTCGTGATCGGTTAACACGGGCGATAGCTTGGAGCAAGCTATGTTCTCTAAGTGGTTTATCCAAGTATAAACATGACGCAATGGGAACATCATAACCTGTTAGGAGCATATCTGATACGATCAGGATGGCTGTATTATCATATCTCCGTTTTCCTGAAAGTTCCTTATCGTCTTCATTACCAAAGGGAAGTTTGAAGTTTTCAATGGTATCCTTTAGCTCTTCATTTGGGGTAGCCGCTATCGGTTTTTTATCATCATGGGTCTTGTTGTAATCATAGATTTCATAAACCTCTCTGGCAATGAAATCTGATTTCGGTGACCCCAGACTAATAACAACTTTCGTGATTAAATTATGAAACCCCAGTGCTTTCAGCCGTTCAAACGTCTCCTTATATTTCAGTGCCATCGGTCTGCCATCACAAACGATCAGTGCTTTATGCCCATCTGGCAGGATTTTGTTGGTGTAATGATCAATGATGTGACGGGATATGGCTTCAATTCTCTCTGTCGAGAGCTGGTATTTGTTCAGGGCTTCATTCTTTAGTTTATCCTTTTTCTCCTCCGACAGACTGCCAAACTCTTCTTCAAATTGTTTATCCAGCTCTTCTTTTCTAACATCCAGTTTGGCAATGCCCTCATCATAGAGTAGTTCAACGGTAGCACCATCCGCAACAGATTCTTTGATGGTATAAACATCGATATAAGCCCCACCATAGAATTCCCCGAGGGTTGATTTTTCTTCCTTGGAGATTGGGGTACCTGTGAATGCTAAGAATTTTGCATGAGGCAGCACAGTTCGCATGAATGCAGCTAAGAACCCATACTGGCTTCTATGGGCTTCATCCACCATCACATAAAGGTTCTCTTTCTTGGATAGTTCCTCCAGATGTATCTCTTCCCGTTTTATTTCAAACCACTTGCCATTCTCCAGCACTTTGGTAACCTTGGTTAGAATTCCATCAGTTATGGTTTTCTCTATTAATTGGTTACGGGTTTCTTCCTGCTCGGTAAGGTCGGTAGATGTTGATGATTCTTTATCGGGTTCCTGAAACTTCTGAAGAGTGGTAGTAATTATTCCACCGTAATCATTCTTCAGTAGTTTTTCCAGATGAACCACCGAGGATGCCTGATTAACATTCTTGAACCCACAATTGATGAAGGTTGTAGTGATCTGCCTGTCAAGATCGATCCTATCGGTCATGATGATCACTGTGGGGTTTTTAAACCCAAACTCTTCAGCCTGAAGTTTACGGGCGATGTAAGCCATAGTCAGGCTCTTTCCTGAGCCTTGAGTGTGCCAAATAACCCCGCCCTGATTGTGCTCCTGAAACTTTTTAATGGCTTTGTTTGTTGCCCTGATCTGCGGGTATCGAGGAAGTTTCTTGATGGTTCTGCCTTCATCCAGTTCATAGATCACAAAATGACGGATCAGATCAAGGAGATTCTCTTTTTTAAACAGGTTATAAATCAGAATATCCTGATCAGAAGGGGTTTTACCTAAGAGTGCCTCCAAATCAGCCGTATCCTTTGATCTGAAGAACGAATAGTGCTGTTTCCCTGCGCCTATGGCTCCATATCTCCCACCAACTTGGAAGATGCCAGCGCAAATCTGGTTGTACCAAAATAGTTTTTCAGAATTCTTCTGGTAATATTTAAGGTCTTCGTAGGCTTTATCGAATGCACTGAGTGAATCTGGGGATTTACATTCGATGACGGCAATGGGGATGCCATTTACGAAAATAGTAAGATCAGGGATCGAGTGTTGTAATCTACCGTGAAACTTCAACTGGTTGACGACCAGAAAATCGTTGTTTTCGGGATTCTTATAATCGATGAATGAAACAGGCTTGTATTCATCTTTCCCATTGATATCCTGTTTAACAGAAAAGTTGGCTCCCCTTATGAGTTCCCATGCCTTCTGATTGGACTCCATCAACGATGCGGAGTATATGCTGGTTAGTTCATTGTATGCCTTCTGAGTATTAGTATCAGAGATTTCCCATTCGGTGGATTTGTTAATTCGCTTGATGGCTGCAAGTAACCTCTCCTTTAGGATCACCTCGGTAATATCATCCCGCTCATCGGTGAGCTCCCCATTATAATACTGGTAGTGGAGCTTCTTGAAAAGTTCAATGGCTGGGAATTCCGAGTTGATGTATTCTGGAGAAGTGTTCATTTTGTGTATTGTTCTATCATTGCTTTCAACCCTGATAGTTTCATGAAGGAGAAAGCTGCTACTTTTCTACTTTCTATTTCTGGGAATTCAGTTTTCAAATACCCTCTATTCGCAGGGAAAATAGTAATTATAGGGGCAGTTGGATTTATTTGGAGAATTTTCAAATTGTGATTTCGCAAACATAGTGATGCTGCTTTTTGTTTTTCAGGTTTTAAGTCAAGATCATGAAGAGGGCAAAAAGCACAATCAGCAAGGACTACACCTCTTTTTCTGAAATATTTGATTACATCAGTGTCTGTATCCAATTCAAGTTCATCCATCATCATCAATCTTAATCCATCCTTGGTATAATCTGAATCAAGATCATAGAAGAATCTATTGGCTGGAATTGATTCACAAAGAAGATATAGTTTAATTTTTTTAATCTCCTCGATGGCTTTGTCTCTTAACTTTTCCCACTTTTTGATTTTTAAATGTCGTCCTTCCTGATCTCGCAAACTCAACGCTGGACAGCCTTCACATTTCAGTTCATTTATTTTCATTGTGAAAATATTAAATGGTTAATTGATGGTATTAACTCTTATCTGACCTGATAATAATTTCTGCATCAAACCTTGCTTTAACTTTTCAAATTCGGTTTTCTTTTCCTTAAGCACATCTAACTTTTCATCAATAGTGGATAGAATTTTTGAAATTTCTTGTTGTTCAGAATATGGAGGATATAATATTCTTAGATTGGCAACATCCGTCGAATTGATTGCAGGATAATTTGACCCTACTATTAGTTTTTGAATTTGACCTTGAAGAGATTCACTATAAAGGCATTGATAAATATATTGACTTACTGTTCTTTGAAGTGGTGTTATTATTGCAAATCCTGTTGAGCAAACGATCCCTTTAGTTTCAAAGTTCGCTATAGCATAGCCAAGCAAATTTGGTCTCACAGTTGCCATGATTACATCCCCATTCTTAAGAGTTCGCCTCGCTCTTGATGGTGCATTTCTAAATTGTATTGTTGTGCTGGGGAAGTCAATTTTACCAAACTTAACTGAGGTTAAGTCTACATAGTAAAATGCATATTCTGGATCAGTATCGTTTGATAGCGTTTGATCATTTATTATTGCAATCTCTGATAATTTCCGCACCTCCCAACTCTCAGGAATCTCCCCCAGCGGTGAATCTTTGAACTTGGCATGCCCGATACCTTTGGTGAGTAAAGTTTGCAGCAAACCGCTTTTAAGCTGCTGGGTTTTGGCAATTCTTTCATTGATGGCATCAATCTTATCGTCAACAGTGGAGAGGATGGTGGCGATTTTGGATTGTTCCAGAAATGTTGGAATTGGGATATTTAACGTATCAACAATTTCCTTGCTTAAGTTCGGCTGCCCAGAGCCTTGCGTAAGACTTATAAGTTTCTTAGTGGTCTGTTTCAACCAATAATAGATAAAATCATTAGTAACAGAATCTGTTTTGGAATTCACGGCTAAAACTGCCTGATTACTACATGCTTCTATTCTAAGTATTCCGACATTTCCAACAGTTGCCCCATAAAGTGCAACCAAGACCGAATTTGGATTAATTAGCCTTGTGGCAGCTTCTTTAATAGCCCTTTCAGTTATACATTCATCAGTACGATGAATATTTCTGCTATTTACTTCTCCTGATTTTACCCATGGGATGATACCATTAAAATAATCTTTGTTATTCCTATTTGGTGTTCCCCCAGCAAAAGTAATGGCAATCTCTCCAAGTTTCGACACTTCCCAATCCTCAGGAATCATGCCAATCACAGTATCCTTGTATCCTTCCCTCATAAGCCCAACTCTTTCAGATACTGGTTCAACCTTTCGTCTATGGCTTTTTCTTTATCTTCAAGCTGAGCAATGGATTCCAGAACAACCTTAAGATCGATCTCTTCTTCAGCTTCATTGGTATCGATATACCTTGAAATATTCAGGTTGTAATCGTTCTCCTTAATCTCAGACATTCCAACAACCCGCATGAATTTATCGATGTCTGCCTCACCATCATATGCATCAACAACCTTGGCTATATTATTATCTTCAAGCTGGTTCTGCGCTTTCCCCTCTTTATATTCACTGCTGGCATCAACAATGATTACCTTGTTCTTCAGCCTTGCTGGTTTAGATTTGTTGATGATCCAGACTGAGGCTGGAATTCCAGTGTTGTAAAACAATGCAGAAGGCAGCCCAACGATCCCTTCGATGATATCCTTTTCCAACAGTTTCTGGCGGATTGCTCCTTCAGCACCCCCACGGAATAGGGTACCATGCGGCAGCACAATGCCCATTCTGCCGTCTTCTTTTAAAACCGCAACCATGTGCTGGAGAAATGCAAGATCACCGTAGCTTCGGGGAGGAATGCCGAATTGGAAACGTCCGAATTTATCAACTACTACTTTGTTGTAGTTCGGGGTAATCTCTTTCTCCTTGCCGTCCTTATCGAGTTTCTTCTCAAGATTGGTTTCGGCTGATTCCCACCACTTATCCTGTGAAAATGGTGGATTTGCTATGACACGGTCAAACAACATCAGGTTATTCTTGTCATCCTTATGCTTGGGATCAGTCAATGTATCTCCCTTCCTGATGTCTGCATCCATGAAATTGTGTAGGATCATGTTGATCTTACAGATTGCCCACGTGCCTAAGTTCTTCTCCTGCCCAAATAACGAAACATTGATGTTGCTGCCGATCTTACCATTGGGTTGCTGGGCAATGAACCTTGCCGATTCGATCAACATGCCGCCAGAACCAGAGGTTGGATCATACACAAGGTTCTTGGGCTGTGGCTTCAGCAATCTTACTATTAGCTGAACAACGCCCTTGGGAGTATAAAACTCACCCCCTTTTTTACCAGCATCATCGGCAAACATCTTGATCAGGTATTCATAAGCATCCCCGAGCACATCTGGCTTATAGAGCTCAGAATTTCTGAGAGAATATTGGTTGAAATGCCGTAATAATCGTTGTAGAACCGCATCCGAGAGTTTTTCTTTATCCCCAAATTTAATGGCTGTCATTACACCCTCTAACTGGGTGTTGTCACGCTCAATCGCAGCGAATGCTTTGTCGAGAGCTTCGCCGATGTTCTCAGTCTTAGCCGTAAGAACTGCCCAACGAGCTTCTTCTGGTATACGGAAATATGGTTCATCTTCAGCCTCTTTCTGGCTAAGGTTCTCCTTTTTCATGATATTTTCGACTTCTTCATCGAAAACATCGTTCGCTCTTTTCAGGAATAGCAGCCCGAAGATGTAGTTCTTAAAATCGCTGGAGTCTATGGAGCCCCGAAGGATGTTGGCTGAGTCCCAGAGCCAAGTTTCGAGGGTTGAGAGGGAGAGGATGGTCATAGAGTTATGATCGTTTTATAAAGCAATAGTCGTACCTGATACATATTTTTAAAAAAGTCATACCAAAGTTATCAAAGTATAACTATATCCTGACATGAGCTTAACAGATGGTCTTAATTTGGAACGATTCCAGGTAAAATCGACGATCTGTATTTGATCCTAAGTAGCCACCGCCAAAATAGATCATGCGCCTCAGGGGCTAAAATGAAACATGTTACTGCTTGATGGGTTCATCACTTTTCGCTTCCCCCTTGAATTTTTTGTAGCTCAGCTTCTATTGCTTCTGTTGTGATCAACCCTTTCTTTTCCTGAGGATAGAAAGACTGCGGCAAAATTTTATAGACAGCTTGTTTTTTAAAGATTTCCATTCTTTTTGCATTATATTTACTCTTTGAAATTGAAATGCTTATGAATGCCCAGAATAAAACTAAGGAAGAGCTCCTAAAAGAATTGCAGAAGCTCCAAATGGAGCATAATGTATTAAAAGCATCTTATGAAAAATATAGCACTGAGCACCTGGGGCTTGAAGATACGATACGGGCAGGCGAGGAAAACTTTCGTTTAATATTTGAAAATAATTCGGCAGCAATGGCTCTTATCAAGCCCGATACAACGATATCAATGGTTAATGAGGAATATTGTAAATTAAGTGGCTACTCGAAGCAGGAAGTTGTTGGGTTGAGCTGGACTCAGCAAATTCCACCCCAAGACCTTGAACGGCTGAAAGAATACAACCGCCGCCGACTGATAACCCCCAAGGATGCTCCTGATAAATACGAATTTACTTTTTATCAAAAGAATGGCAACATAAAGCACGCACTGATGTCCATCACGATGTTAAGCAATCGAAACATTATAACCTCATTTGTTGATATCACTGAGCGAAAGCAGGCAGAGGCATTAATAGAGCAAACCCGTCAGAATTATGAAACCTTTTTCAATACGATAGATGAGTTTCTTTTTGTACTTGATGCACAGGGAAATATCATACAGGCAAATTCGACTGTATACGACCGACTTGGCTATACAAGGGATGAACTTTTCGGAAAGTCGGTTCTCATGGTTCATCCGCCCGAACGCCGAGATGAGGCTGGAAGAATTGTTGGCGAAATGTTAATAGGAACCGCACAATTTTGTCCTGTTCCTGTAATTACAAAATCGGGCGTACAGATTCCTGTTGAAACAAGAGTTTCACATGGAGTTTGGGATAACAAACCTGCAATTTTCGGAGTCTCCAAGGATATTTCTCAGGTCAGATTATCAGAAGAAAAGTTTTCGAAATTGTTCCATATCAACCCTTCCGCTTGTGGATTAAGCGATCTTGATACTAAACAATACATTGAAGTTAATGATGTTTTTTACACCCTGTTTGGATTTGAAAAAGGTGAAGTACTTGGTAAAACTGCATACGAGTTAGGAATTCTAACCCCTGAATCATCAAACGCCTTACAACTGCAAGCGGATAGCAATGGGAAGATAATCAATGCAGAAGCAAATTTGAAAGCGAAGAACGGTGATGTAAAGAATGTCCTGATGTCGGCTGAAAACATTTATGTTCAGGATAAAAAATACCGTTTTACTGTGGTTTATGATATCACAGAGCGCAAACAAATAGAAATGGCATTGCTGGAAAGCGAATCCAATTTAAACGCCATTTTCAATGCAGCTGATGATTCGATCTTTTTATTGTCGGCTGATGAAACCTGCATTGCGGTGAACGAAACTGGGGCAACACGCATTGGACGTAGCCGTGAGGAAACAATTGGATACAAATTTGCAGATTTACTGCCGCCAGAAATCGAAGCGCATCGCCGCCCCTTTTTAAATCGTGCATTGTTGGATGGCGAGAAAGTAACTTTTGAAGATGAGCGAAATGGTCGGTGGATGGTGAACAATTTTTATCCCATCCTTAATGGTGATGGGCAGGTGGTTCGTCTGGCAATTTACAGCCGTGACATCACCGAATGGAAGATTGCGGAACAAGCCTTAAAGGAGTCGGAAGAGAAGTACCGCGTACTCTTGAATGGAAGTTCAATTGGCATTTTAGCCGCTAATGTCGAAACCAATCAGCTTTTGTTTTCCAATCCAGCCATCTGCAAACTATTCGGATATACCGATGAAGAGTTTAAGCGGCTCAGAAGAGAGAATTTAGTGCCCAAGGAATCCTTGGATTTAGTAATGTCAAAGTTTGAGTCCCAGATGCGGGGTGAAAAGATCGTTTCCTATGCTCAGCCCTGCATTAAAAAAGACGGAACGATTTTCTACGCTGACATCGCTAATGCCCCCATTGTCCTTGATGGAAAAAAATGCAGCGTCGGATTTTTTATTGATGTGACCGAGCGCAGGCAAACCGAAACCGCACTTCGTGAAAGTGAAGAAAAATTCAAAGCATTATTTGAAAGTGCAACAGACGGTATACTTCTGTTATCCAATAAGGGTTCCGTTGTAGCGCTGAACGAAGCGTTCGCAAAAATGCACGGGTACACGGTCGATGAAATGATTAATATGAATCTAATCGACCTTAATACGCCTGAAACCAGCAGACTCGCGCCTGCACGGACAAAGAGAATTCTTAATGGAGAAGCGCTGACCTTCGAAGTCGAGCATTTTAATAAAAGCGGTAAAACGATTCCTATTGAAGTATCGGCAAACCTTGTTACCATAGGCGGGCAGAAGTATATGCTGGGTTTTAATCGCGATATCACCAAACGAAAGAAAACTGAGCAGGCTCTTCGGACTAGCGAGGAAAAGTACCGCAGTCTTTTCGAAAACGTTCAGGATGTATTTTACCAGATTGACTTCGCTGGGATGATTTTGGATATAAGTCCATCCATCAAACATTTTTCAGATTTTAACAGGGATGAACTAATCGGCGCCGATGTGTTCAACCTATATAATGACCCCAAAGACAGAGGAATTTTTCTTAACGCCTTAAAGAAAAATGGTGAAGTCACGGATTATGAAATAATCTTAAAGACGAAGAGCGGCGAAAAAAGGTGGGCATCAATTAACGCCCGTTTAATCTTCGATGCCGACGGAAATCCAAATCATATTGACGGGGCATTAAGGGATATTACCGAACGCAAGAATTCGGAAGAAGCATTACAAAAAAGCAAAGCAGATTTTCAAGGATATTTTGAGTTGGGTTCAATCGGTATTTGTGTTACTTCACCAGAAAAAGGATGGGTAGAGGTGAACGACCACTTATGTCAAATGCTTGGGTATTCGAAAGATGAATTAGTTCAACTCACCTGGGCTGAACTGACTCATCCTGATGATTTAGCGTCAGACCTTTTACTTTTCAATCAGGTTTTATCAGGAAGTATTAATGGTTATGAATTAGATAAACGGTTTATTCGTAAAGATGGGTCAACAGTTTACACAACCCTCAACGTAACTTGTCAGCGTAATACCGATGGCACGGCGAATCACATTCTTGCATTTTTACTGGATATTACAAGTCGCAAGCTGGCAGACCAGGAATTACTTAAAGCCAAAGAAAAAGCCGAAGAGAGCGACCGCCTGAAATCAGCGTTCCTTGCCAATATGAGCCACGAAATCCGAACACCGATGAACGGCATTCTGGGTTTTGCTGAACTTTTAAAAGAACCACACTTAACTGGTGACGAGCAGCAACAATACATCAGCATCATCGAGAAAAGCGGCAAGCGTATGTTAAATATCATTGGCGATATTGTCAACATCTCAAAAATAGAAGCAGCACAGATGGAAGTTTCATTATCTGAAACCAACGTGAACCAGCAAATCGAATTTATCCATACCTTCTTCAAACCTGAGGTTGAGAAAAGAGGAATACAACTTCTGGTTACCATCTTTCTGCCGCCAAATGAATGCCGTATTACCACAGACCGTGAGAAACTCTATGCCATATTGACCAACCTCGTTGGTAATGCACTTAAATACACCTTCTTAGGCTCCATCGAATTTGGAGTTGAGAAAAAGGGGAATTTTCTTGAATTCTTCGTCAGAGATACTGGTGTTGGCATACCTGAAAATCAGAGGGAAATCATTTTTGAGCGATTCAGGCAAGGCAATGATTTAATTACCAAACCTTATGAAGGAATAGGACTGGGGTTGTCTATTTCGAAAGCCTTCGTGGAATTGCTTGGTGGAAACATTTGGATAGAAAGCCAGCTTGGTAAGGGTTCAACCTTTTATTTTACCATTCCATATAACGTCGATGAGGAAGTGAAACCTTCGATTAAAAAAGGTTCTGCGAACATAGAAACAGAACATCAAGTTAAAAACCTGAAAATTCTAATTGCCGAAGACGATGAATCGTCGGTATCGTTTTTGTCCACCGCACTTAAAAAAGATTTCGGTAGAATTTTAATAGCAAGAACGGGAATTGAGGTTGTTGAATCCTGCCGTGCCAACCCAGACCTTGATTTAATTCTTATGGATATTCGGATGCCCGAACTTGACGGGTATTCAGCAACCCGCCAGATACGGCAATTTAATAAAGACGTGGTCATTATAGCACAGACAGCTTATGCAATGGCTGGTGATAGGGAGAAGGCAATCGAAGCGGGAGGCAATGATTATATTTCAAAACCTATTAAAATTGGTTTCCTTAAGGAATTAATACGGAAGCATTTTAGTAAATAAGTAAAAAATAAATCAACAAATAAACGAGCGATTACTGAAATTGTCGGTTAATAAACTGTCTGTATTCGCTACTTGAAAATGTAAATAGTATGAATAACCTGAATAAAACGAAGGTAGAACTTGTAAAAGAATTACAAGAATTACAGAAGAAATACGCCGCATTAAAGGAGTCATACGAAAAGGACATCATTGAACGTAAAAAAACTGAAGAAAAATTACTTATTATAAATAAAGCAGTTGAATCTGCCAGCGATGCAATTGGAATTTCTGATGCCAAGGGTCACCATTTTTATCAGAATAAGGCTTTATCTGATTTATTCGAATACACTACCGCTGAAGAATTGGAAGCAGCAGGGGGTGGTGCCACAGTTGTCAAAGACCCAGAGGTCTCCAAAGCAATGTTCGGCAATATTATGAGTGGAGAATCGTGGTCAGGTGAGCTGGAGATGGTAACGAAAAGTGGACGTGTTTTTCCTGCATATGAGCGTGCGGATGCAATAAAAGATAATGATGGGAATATAATTGGTCTTATTGGAATTATAACCGACATTACACAACGCAAGCGGACGGAAGATGCGCTGCGGGAGAGTAACGATATGTATCAGGCAATCTTTGAATCAACTGGCGCAGTAACCTTGATTGTTGACGAGGACACAACAATCCTGATGGCAAACAATGAGTGTTATTCCATTACAGGATATACTCCTTCTGAACTTATCGGACAGAAATGGACTCACTATGTTGCCCCTGAGAGTTTGCAAAAAATGTTGATGAATCAACAGCTTAGGCGTCAGAATCCCGATTTAGTTCCCAAAAAATATGAGGTAAAAATGGTTAATAAAAAGGGAGAACTATGCCATGCCATGGTTGATATCGGTATGATACCCAACACAAAGCAAGGCGTCGTTTCTATCTTAGACATCACTGAAAGCAAAAAAGCTGAAGAGGCACTACAAAAGAGCGAAGAGAAATATCGCACATTGACTGAAAACATTGGTGAAGGTGTTGGTTTTATAAATGAAGAAGAAATATTCGTCTATGCCAATCCATCAGCGGAAAAGATTTTCGGGGTTGGTGAAGGTGGATTAATGGGTTTATGTATTAATGATTTTCTCGTTGGTGAGAATATTGAATTAGTAAAAAACGAAACACAGCAACGCCGTCAAGGAAAATCCAGTGTATTTGAGCATGAAATCGTTTTAAAAGACGGTAGTAAAAAAGATATTCTTGCGACTGCAACACCGAGTTTCGATGATAAAAACTTCGTTGGGACGTTTGCTATTTTCCGTGATATCACAGACCGCAAGAAAACGGAAAGGGCATTAAGGGAAAGTGAAGCAATTCACCGCAATTTGGTGGAAAGGATGCCAGATGGAGTTTATAAAAGCACCCACGATGGAAAATTTGTCGATGTAAACCCAGCAATGATTAAGATGTTGGGCTATGATAGTAAAGAGGAACTGCTTGCCATTGATATAAAAAAGCAATTGTATTTTGAACTTGCCGACCGTGAAAGTCTGGAATTGCAGGATGAGTTGGAAGAAATGGGGGTTTACCCTCTGAAAAAAAAGGATGGTTCGGCGATTTGGGTTGAAGACCACGGATGGTATAATACCGATGAAAACGGGAATATTCTTTTCCATGAGGGGATTCTGAGGGACATAACTGACCGAAAAAAAACAGAGGATGCTTTGATTGAAAACGAAGAACGCTATCGTGTCTTTATTAATTCCACAAAAGACATGGTGTTCTTAAAAGATCATAAGTTAAATTATTTATTGGTAAATGATTCTCTTGCACAATTTTTCCGTGCTGAAAAGAAAAAAATTATTGGGAAGGCTGATTATGAACTGATGCCAGAAGAAGCTGCAAAATCCTGCCATGCAACCGATGAACAGGCACTCATGTCTGATTTGGTAATAATAAGTGAAGAACATGTAGGGAATAACATTTACGAAACAAATAAATTCAAGGTTCCTTTCAGAAACGGTAAATACGGAGTCGGTGGCTATATACGTGATATTACAGAACGAAAAGCGTCAGAGGCGCACCTTAACAACCAGACAAAAGAGTTAAAGGAATTAAACTCGACCAAGGATAAGTTTTTCTCCATCATCGCCCACGACCTTCGCAGCCCGTTCAACAGTCTTTTAGGTTTTACTGAATTATTGGAAAAGGAATTGCCGACAATGACCCGTGACCAGATTCAGCAGATTGTCGTGACGATGAGAAAATCTGCAACCAACCTTTATGCTTTGCTCGAGAACCTTTTAGAGTGGTCACGTTTGCAAAGAGGGTTAATCACATTTAACCCTGAGCCAATAATACTAATGCCGAAAATTATAGCTGATATCGCACTGCTGATGGATTCGGCAAACAAAAAAGAGATTGAGATTAACTTTGATATCCCCGAGGATTTAAAAGTTTATGCCGATGAAAATATGCTCGGCGGCATCCTGCGCAATTTAACCAGTAATGCGGTGAAGTTTACGCCAAAAGGCGGGAAGGTCTTCATTTCTGCAAAATCCTTGGATAATGCGGTGGAATGTTCGGTAAGCGATACGGGCATCGGAATGAATCAGGAAATGAAAGAGAACCTGTTCAAAATAGACGTTAATACGAGCCGCAAGGGAACCGAAAAAGAAACGAGCACAGGACTGGGTCTAATAATTTGCAGGGAGTTTATCGATAAGCACGGCGGCAAGCTATGGGTTGAAAGTGAGCAAGGTAAGGGTAGCACATTTCACTTCACTTTACCGTCTAACATGGTTTAACTGATTTTTCACCCATCTCTACTACATTTGCAGTAAACCAATTTTTCTCTAAATGTTCATCTCCAACCTGACCCACTATCTCGATACTGACGGTAACATTGCCAAAGAAATGCCAAAGTCAGCACGAGAACTTGCTTCATTTCAATCACTTGTCGTTGACGAGGCAACAAAAGAACCTCAACCACCGACATTGGCAACAGAACTGAGATGCAGGAACAAAAAGTGCAAAGGCATTATTGAAGTGGAATTTGACGGGGATGTAATCGAATGGTGGTGTACGGATTGTAATGAAGCTGGAAGGATCAGTGGCTGGCAGGGATCAAAATGGGATAACAGGAAGAAAGGGTAAAGAATATGAAATTTAGAACCACTACCGTTTTTCTTGTAATAATCCTGATGCTCGCTGTAGGATGTAAAAAGAAACCTACCGTTACCAGCAATGATTGCCTCTCCAAAATGGATTTTACGAAAATAACATTTACTGACCAGAACGGCATTACGTATAGCATTGATTCAACCGACTGGAAGAATGATGCATCATGGTGTGATATTGAATATGGGCTGTTTAACATAAAAAATCTTAATCTTTCTGGGTCTGACACTTCGACAATCTCAACAATATTGTTTCCGAATCCTCTAAAAACAGTAGGCATATTTGCTCTAAACAGGAAAAAACTATGTCCATTCCAGTGTGTAATTGTAAATCGTTCCTTTCAGGTGTTGGATACCTTCAGCGTCCCAAATACTACAGGAGGAATCTTAATGCAAGTGCATTTCACTGATTCAGTGAAATATAAACATGGGGAGTATTACAGGATTTATTATGCCGCTCATTGTACCAGCCAGTTGTTCTTTTTCAAAGGGCACGGAGATTTTAAGATCGAGTAGAAGTAAGCAATCTAAAATTCCCTCATTTGGGGCGTTTTAACGCAAAATAATTTTGAGAGCCACTGGTTACTTATTTTGGAGAGATCATCCTTTAGATCGCAGGAAATTAGCTTATATGGGATTTATATCATAAGTTCTTATGATGCACGTCCTAATTCTAAATTGGCAGGTCATTCCCCGATGCCTTTTAGAAAACGTCCACCTGTGACTTCTCTGATACCAAACCTGAAATGTGTTCTATAAAGTATTTGAAGTATGGCGTGGAATTATGAATATTCACAGCATCTTGGTTTTCATATACCTCATAAAAAATAAAACTTTGAGGAATTCCAACCTCCTGAAACAACTTGTAGATTAAACATCCTTGTTCCGAATTGCTTTTCTCAACCATAGTTTTCGCCAAAGCAAGAAACTGGTCAATCGCTTCTGGTTTTATTATGATTCTGGCGTTGATTGTTTTTTTCATTTATTCGCAAATTGGTTTATTAACTTCCTGATATCTATATCCTTGTAAAAGATTACTTTCTGTTTTAACAATGGGTTGAATGGGGCTTTTGAAAATTTATCGAATACCCATGCATTGACGAAATAAGTCGCAAGAATCTTCTCTCAGCCTCATATTTTTATGTTATTTGAGCTGAATTGAGACGATGTTATTTTCACTATGAATATCCATGGAGGATGTTAGTGAAAATTCATCCAAATCCATTTTATTCTGATTATCAATGACGAACTTGGAGGGTGGAGCATTGATAGAAAAGATTATTTGTTTTTTGTCCTGATCCACGATAACTGGAATAACTTGTTTAAAATCGATCTTACATCCTTTCTTAAAATAGACTAAAATTGGAACCATTTCATAAATTGCTGACTGTTTACTGATTTGAGTAACTCCAAAAGGGGTATATCGCCCAATTCGCACGGTTGGAGTTAAACTACCATAAGATATTTTAACCAGGGTTTTTCCTGTGGCTAAAATTGAAGCGACTTTTTCTTCAATTTTCTTGGTTCCTTCTTTTTCAAATTCGAGTTTACTTTGGTAGGCTTCATCATACTTGTACTCCTTTTTCGCTTTATCGAGGTATTGCTTCATTTCCTCCTTTGTCAATGGTACAGATTGTCTGAGCAAATCATCAAGATACACATGAGGTTCAAAGATTTTATCTTTCCAATTCGGCATGAAACTATCGAGTAATAATGCTTCACAGGCACCCAGATCATATAGTTTGAACCGAAGCGGAGCAGAACCGTATTTGTTGCCAAATCGGTCATCATTAACAGCGACAATACTAACCATGTTATTTATTTCCTCACGGAATTTTTTTGAAAGAACACCACGATAACCATTAAAGCCCTCACAATACTGCATTTCTTTGATTGGCTTGATCACTTCTCCCAATTGCATAAATTTATATTCAACGTACTTGGCGAGTCCCTCCTGATATTCATTTAAATTTTCATATTCGATCCAACTGCTGTCAAGACGTGACTGCCTGTATGTGCGAATAGCAACAAATTTTTTAAGTGCTTCTCTTCTTGCTTCCGACTGTTGCTCTAATAGAGCGTCCTTCAGAATATTTCCTTCTAAGACATATAGGGCGTTATTTTCGGGATCAAGGAGAGGATATTGTGAAACAACCGACTCATCAGCGTATTTATCGGGAGCCATCCTGTTCTGATAAACATGGAATGCTTCATGGAGTATAACTTCTAACTTAAAATATGGATCGGGAATGAATTGCCATTTTGTAAGCCATTGATCGGTAACTTCCTTGGGCCTTCCCATCATATCTCTCATCTGGTTACGCAAAGTTGAAAATGGATCAGACACAACGAGAACAGGAATGCTATCTATTTCAATCGATGTATTTTGGTCGTCATAAGCAATGGTTGTTGCAGAATCCCGAATATATATTTTCTTATCATGCAGAGGATTAAATCCTGTATAAAGAGAAAATCCTTTGGGCTGATGAGGATAATTGATTAAAAGTTCTTGAACGTTTGGACGATAAACCAAGATGGGAGTACTTTTGAAATCCCACCCATGAAACAAATCATCACCGAGGCTTTGGGTAATATGCCGACATTCTTTCAGAGATATCATCAGCAACGGATCAATCTTCAATTCACTGGAATCCTGAGCAAAAGATGCAGGAATTTGATTAATCCAACTCATGAGAGTGAGAATGAAAGCGTAAATTAAAATCTTTTTCATACGAAATCTTTTAATGGTTCAATTTTAAATATGGGAATCAGCATAAGCCAAAACGAACAATTCCTATCCCGAAAGATGAGCAAATGTGTGGTCGGGAAAATGGTACGCCAATAATTACAGCAAATGTAACAAGGTGGTTGCCAATTTGATTTTCCTGAATTGGACTTTAACAAAACTTTAACCGAAAGGTGGGATTCAGCTTTTCAATACTTGAAATCGGTACAGTTGTATTCTATTTCCTTCAAACTGAATTTAGCGTAACAGAATTCGCCTTCATACGGGATATGCCAGATGGCTTCACCATTGGAAGGAACCTTTCTCCCCTCGATCTCAATATAATTTTTGATGGGTGTTGACCATTTATAGCTGAGATAAGTTTTTCCATCTTCGCAATAATACCTGTCATCGGAGATGAAATCTATTAGTTCTCCCTGAGCGTTGAATTTGAGGATAGCTGAAATTTTAATATTACCATTAGTGAACGTGGCTTTGACCGTGAGTAAATCGATGGTCTCCCACTGAATGTGTTTTGAAATCAAGGTTGAAGGTGCAAGAATGCACATGTCATTAAATACAGTCACGGTTTCACCGAGGCTCATTTTATCACTCTTCGCATCAACAACCTGAAATAACGAAGCCAATTTGATCTGCATAGTAGCAGTGGCATCTGTATAGACGTGCAGCCCATCAAATGGTATCCCGAACATCTTTGCCCTGATATAGAAGAATCGAGAAGGTTCATCGAAGAAATTGTATTGCTGGGAATGGATAGCCATCCAATCACTTTTCCTATTCCTTTTCATGGCACCTTTCCAGACTAACCGAACATTTTGAATTTTCGGCTTTCCGACGGCACCCACATATTCCAAGTATTTCTTGACAGATTCAGGTAGAGACTGGATGTCTTCAATTGTCAATATTGAAGGATCGGAAATGGATTTCAGTCTTTTCTGGACTTCAGTTTTGTACTTGTTCTTGTAATTCATAGAATTAGTTATTTAGAGCTTGTACAAATTTCTCACCTGCGGCAAGATCGCCACTACGAGAATAGTAATAGCAAGACACATGTAGAAGGTGTGCCAGTCCCAGAACCACAAATAAAAAGATCGCTGGTATCAGAAAATTCGAGAATGGGGAATCTTTGATCATCGATAACGGCATACCAAGCAATTCTCCTGAAGGGGAAATGATCAAGGCTCCGACACCAAACATAGCTCCGACACCGAGAAATGCCAATAGTCCCATGAGAATGTTTCTGAAAAAATTTGGTTTCATGTGTTAGTTGGGGAGTGAAATCAAAAAATGTTTTAACAGGTTATACAAAAATAGCGATTTATCCACGTGGAAGAAGACCATCTCAAATTTCTTCATTTAAGACGATCTACGGAAAAATAACTTTGAGTGCCACCGACATCCGTCCTTTGGCAGTGTAATCAAGTAATTGTAAACCATCAAAGTATATTTTAGTTGCTTGCTCTTTTTTTATTATCATATTTGGTGTTCTTTTTGCGTCAAATATTTGGCATTTAACTTAATACTGTCACGAGCTCAAGTAATTTAAAACCCAGTTTAGGATCGCCATCAACTGTAATTCTCGATCTGTATTTTTCCTTATCCTTATCCGTATTTGTAAAAATCAGCCAAGCCTCATCTTTTGAAAAAGCAACTTTTGTAGTTGCCTCAGGTGCCAAATCGTCTACGAGGAGCCACTTGTCTGCTTGTTTAACAAGAAACCAGCTCTTATTTAATTTCCCAGCTATTGTGATTTGAATAGTTTCTCCAGAAGGGAATTCTGCCATGTCTCGATATAGATATGGTAGTCCAAGCATGAATGTATCGTAAAGGGGTTCGGTATATTTAACATCCATCAGCAGCGGTCTATTCAATGCCATCCTGATTTGCATCTGATGGTGCCATTTCTCGGTATACTCACGAGCGGTATCAAACCAATTCTGTGATTCTACTTCCCCCGCCCATTGCACAGGAAATATTGCCCTCCCTACTGGGTCTAACGTTTTAAAAAATTTATACAACTGATTTTCTGAATATTCAATTAGGTCTATAAGAATCTCTGGATTTAATCTTTCAGTCGCTTGCATCCATGCCTTATTCATGGTTTGGATGTAATTAACCATATCCGAATATGATCTAATGTCAACCTTGATAGAGTTATGCTCATACTTATCCCGTTGTATTGATAATCTTCGCAGTGATCCGTCAATCAAGTGTGAAACCAAATCTTTGACCGTTCTACCCTGTATCGGGGAAGGTTTCTTCCATTCTGCGATACTGATATGCTTTAACAGTTTGATCAATTCAGCAGCCAGGTCAGGAAATAAATCCAAGGTATCGATTCTTTTCATGATGTTCAGCGTTTCTAAATGAATGGATCAAAACCCATATACTTCCTTGTTTTCCCTGATCCTTTTTTTGAAAAATTCATTCAGTAAAGGCTTTGGATACTGACAGAGAAAAACCTTCAGCCCATTTTCACGAAAAAAGGAATCCTTAATTTCACCTACTTCACTGTATTTGTTAAAAAGCCGTGGAATATCAAAAAGCTGGACATCAGTAACTATAAAATTTGAAGCTGTCAGCGAATCAGGTGCCCAAAAAATGTAACTATCATTTAAACAAATTGGGGTGGGCAGATTGTACTGTTTTCCGTAAAAATCAATTGCACCAGCTTGGCCATAATTATTTGCATAAATGATACAATCTCGCTGCTGGTTGACATCTAATGTCTTATAGGTTACTGAAACCAATTCAGCCAATTCATTCCAACCTGTCATGTCCATATAATCCTGTGGGATTGGATAATAACTGTTGTTTTCATTACGCATGGGTGCAGGGGTAATGTACTTTGAAAATAAAGCACAATATCTTCCCATTTGTTCTTTAGGTAATATTGGCAAACCCAACGGCAAAAAAAGTATTGAGAGTAAAATGGAAATTCCGACTATTGAATAGGTTACTAATTTAAATTTCCCGATAACAGATTTTCCCAAATAATACCCTCCAAAAGCAAACATCATTGGATAAACTCCGAGCGTGTAATAAGACTTTCCTTCAGTTATCAGAAACAAAAAAACAACCAGTAAGAAAATGTACCCAAATACCCTGTACTTCTTTTCAGATTTTTTAAAGAGTATCACGATCAATCCTATCATCCAAAATAAAATAGAAGTGAAATTCATCCAAATCTGTCCTATAAGAAAATCTTGTTTTGAAACATAAACCAATTGAGTGCGATATAATTCCCTCATGTGTGTTATGACAGCCATGTTGTGGTTAATTTGCCATAATATGTTTGGAGACATAATGAACAAACAAATTAAAACAGCATAAAATAAATATCTGGAAACCAGTAATCTTCTATGTTCACTGATCAGCAGGGCAATGCAGGTTGCAAAACCTAAAAACAGAACAGAATATTTGTTTAGAAAAGCAATTCCGAAGATTATTCCAAGTACCATCCAATATTTTGAATTTTGAGTAAGAATTAGTTTTAATACAAAAAAAAGAAAGAGCATCCAAAAGAATAGTTCAAATATTACAGGCATGAAAAGAGATGCTGTACGAAGCATTGCTGTTGAAATAATATAGGCAATGCAACCCGTAAATACACCAAATGCTGTTCCACCAAGTTCTTTGATAAACCATGCGATTAAGATCAGGATAGAGGCTCCAAACAATGCTGGAAAAAGTTTTACAAAAAATGGTTGATATCCAAAAACACTTTTAACGACAAAAGCTAAAAGTGACATGAATGGTGGTGTCGATGCAAATCCCCACGACAAATGGCTCCCCATTGAAAAATACAGCATTTCATCACGATGTAATTCGTAATTCGTACTGGTAAAAAAATGAATGGATAGTTTTACCAATACTAAGCAAATGGTCAATATCCAGAAAGTTTTTTTATTCATTTTTAGCTTTATATTGTTGACTTTAATCAATAAATACTTCTATGCCACTAAGCCTTAAGGCAAAATCTTAATAACGATTAGAAATCAATAAACCCATGGGATCAGCCGTTTTGTCTTCTTTTTATACTCTTCATATTCTGATCTAAATTGTTGCTGTAACAATTCCTCCTCAATGTTGATGCGGTTCAAAAAAGTGATAAGTATTGGTACCATGATGATTACTAAGCTCAACCAATTATTAACTGTTAGGCAAAATCCTAAAAATGATAACAATGATCCTGAATAAGAAGGATGCCTAACATATTTATAGAATCCAGTCTTTATAATGCGGTGATTACCCTGAATTGCCAGATTCACTGTAAAGAATTTGCCAAGTGTTTTAACGGCAATGAATCTAATAAGCATTCCCACAAGGATAAGTAGTGATCCGAGGTAAAGGAACAAATTTGTGTTTATTATCGGGAATGCCCAATAATTTGCACTTAAAATCCCAAGCGTCATGGAAATTACAATTGCAACCCATATCAGGTTCATGGAGTTTTTATCGAGCTCCTTTGAATTAGTGTTTTTTGATCGCACCAATCTATTTAGCAGAATCTCTGATAATAACCAGCACATCCAAATAGCTTCAAAAATATATTTCATCTCATTTATAAATTTCGTTACCCATATTCCTGAGAATAAACAGGTCGATTATTAGATATCAAATTAGAAATCAGTTTTAAAGGGCTTCAGTCTTGGTATCCATCGGGGAACATTCTTTTTGTACTGCCGATACTCATCCCCAAATTTTTTCTCCAGACTCAGCTCTTCGAAGACTACGAACCAGATAGTGTTAATCAGAAAGAAGAATGCTGCCCAAATCAATATTCTGTATGATAATATGGCACATGATTCCCCGAACAGAACCGTTAACACTCCCAATATCATTGGGTTTCTGACATATCCGTACATCCCACCAATAACTAAGTGTTGGGATGGAGCCCATGGTGCCAGTGTGCCCTTGCCGATCCTCATTATACTCGATACAGTCATGATGATAGCATATAATCCAATAAGCATAATAACTATTCCGAGGATAAAAGCTGGCAAGAATTTAATGGTGATGTCCTCCTCAATACACAGTGGTACTATGATCAGTACAATGATTGGAAGGATGAACGAGATTGTTTTTTTTAAAATATCTTTCACTTCTGTCCCGTTTACTTGCTTCATTGAAAAGTTATTTTTCTCCGACCTGAACCTTTTGGTTCCATTTGATCTTTTTAATCCCAATATATTTAAATCCAGAACGAGTAATGATCGTTCCGAACTCTTTTGATGTGTGCAGGTTGACTTTATCTTTAATAAATAGGTGCATGCCTTTTGCAATTTGCCTGATCACCCAATTATCAACTGTTGGATCAAGGATGTAAACTCTCCCCTGAGGTTTTAAAAGCCGATGCATTTCTTTCAGTGCTTTTTCCTGATTAAAATAATGATGAAACGAATTGGTGCATATGATAATATCAAACTGGTTGTCTTCAAGAGGGATTTCCTCGGCATTGGCTTTAAAAAAATGAAAATTCTCGTTCCCCTGAAAATTTTCCTTTGCCTTCTCGATCATCTTTTCCGAAAGATCAACCCCATAGAAAGTTCCTTTACCATCAATCGCATTAGCTGCCCGACCTAATGCCCAGCCAGTTCCGCAGCCGATATCCAGCATACAGACATTTTCTTTGAGGTTCAGCAATGAAATAACTCCCAGTTGGGCTGATCTTAAGTAGTCGTATTTCAGGCTCTTGCCGTCTACTGTCTCAGCCCATTTATCCCAACGGGCTTCATTAATTTTTAAATGCTTTGATTCGTCCATAATTTTTATAAAGTTCATTTTGGGATTGAATCCCTATATCATGATAATAGATAAGCCCAAAGCCAACGGTTATCAATCTGATGCCAGTGTATCCCTCTGCAAATCCATTAATGTTTCTTCCAGATAATATTGGGGCGACAATATGACCATTGTTGTGCGCCGCTTATTTAATCATTTTTAAGTCCTTCAATATTTTCTTTGTCAAATCAATCCGAAAGTTATTCTTTAAATCACCGAAATCATTTACAATAATATTCATTGCAAATATTTTAGTTCCCGAATCTGTTTCCACAAAGCCAACATACCAACCTATCAATTTATTTTCCCAACAATCTCCAGTACCAGTTTTACCATAGAGTTTGTAATCATTTGTAACCTCACAAAGCATTATTTCCTTAACTGCATCTATGTTTTTATCTGAAAATCCATTCAGTTTATGGAGATACATTCTTTTTAAGAAATCTATCTGTTCGTTTATTGAAATCTGCATTGAGCCGCAAAGCCAGAATGAATCAACCCCTTTCGATATATCTTTATTGCCATAATTCAATTTGTTCACATATTTTTTCATTCGCTCCTGTCCGACTCTCCTTGCTAACTCCTGATAATACCAAACACAAGAATACTTAAATGCTCTTTTTAAGGATAAATCTTGGTACCAATACTTGAATGGCTCATTGGCTAAATGGTATGAATCCTTTGGATGAAGGATGCTGTCATATTTGATAATAAATCCTGTATCAGAAATAACTCCTGTCTCCAATCCAATCAATGAATTGGGAATCTTATACGTTGAACATGGTGAAAACCTCGTTTTACAATGTTCTGGGTTGTATTGTATGTATTTATCAGTTTTTAAATCATAAATACTGAATCCGCCAACAAAATCACCAAAGTATGATTTGAGATTAATAGTATCGACTTTTTGACCAAAAAAATCGATGGACAAACAAATCAAGCAAAAAATCAATAATTGTTTCATTCGTGGTTTATTTTAGGGGCTCACAGCCGCTTGTATTCATAAGAAAAATGTTAAAGAATGTTGCTTTACGCATATCAATTGCTGTCGTTCACAGGTCTTTCAGATACTTTTTAATTCTTATTGAATCTTTCCAGTTCCACCATTTCAGTTTCTCTGGATCACGCAATTCAGGTTTTGTTTCGGCATAGTATATCGCACAGCGAAAGGAGTATAACAGACACCGATCTTGTACCATCCCAGCATATCTGTTTGACTGGTCATATAGAACATCAGGGTCATTTCCTATCAGGTCGTCTGGGCATGTGATCCCGATGTTCCAGAGATCATGGGCAATGGATTTACCAATGCTGGGTATCTGCATCAATTCTTTGATGGACTGGTCTTTGGTCATTTTTTTCGAAAACAGCGTCACAACCTTTACAGGAATAATAATGTCAAAGTTAACGCAATTAAACAAAAGAAGCCACCCAGAGGGCAGCTTCGAGACAATGGGGAAGATATATCGAGTTTTAATTGAGGTCTTCAAAATTGGCAACTGAAGGGGTAACTGGAGCAAGTGCCCTGATATCAGTGATCTGGATTTCACTATCGCTGAAGTCAGCGTTGATAGGGGTAACGGGTACCAATGTTGAAAAAGCAGGGTTCATTTCATAATCATCATCGGAAAAATCTGCTTCCGTAGGGGTAACTGGAGCAATGTCCGTGAAATTTAATGTAGTATAATCTTCAAAATCAGCCTCTTTGGGCGTGCTGGGCAGCAGCGAAAGAACAGAAGCTATGGTGACTTCATTATTCATCTTAGAAACGTTGTCATTGCTGGCATAAAGAATGTTGCTGGTGAGGATCAGGGTGGACAAAAAGGATCATCTGACTACCTGCCGCCGATTTGGGTTGACCACCTTCCCTGGTTAGTAATCAATGATTTGAAATAGTCAGGCTGGTCTGCCGAAGGCTGGTCAAGGAGTGCGGTTTTTTCAGTAAGTACTGTTGACCTGCAGTGACCCACAGAATTTCCTCGCCTAACCTCTTTCCCTTTCACAGCAGGCAATCGTTATTGTAACCTGTACTTATAGGCCTGATATATTATAAAAATACAGAATTATAATATTTTACGATTTTTTCAAGCAAATAGGTATACCTTTACCAAAATAATCAACAGCCCGTGAAACAAATCTTCCTCCTTATTATAACCATGCTCCTGGGCAATGCCCTTGCCGCAGCCGATCAAAAGTCAAGCCTGAAGGACCTTCCCCTTGCCCTGCAATATAAAATCTCGCAGGACCAGGGCAGGGAGAACCCAGCATTTCACATTAAAAGGACCGAAGCCGGGTTCACGGCCCTGCAGCAGGGCACAGGGGTCAGTGGTAGGGTGCATGCCAACGGAATGGAGATCCGGTTCAAAGACCACTCCTGGGCATTGAACCTCGAGGGCATCAGCGCCTTGGGTAGGGATATTCCCATACGTTTTGCCGACAGTATTTTCAGCCTTACCGACAACCAAGTGGGGTTCAGCATCCCCGGATTTACTTCATGGTTTGTGAACGGGCCCCTGGGCCTTCAGCAAGGATGGACCATTGAAAATAGGCCTGCCGCCGGGCAGGGTATCCTCAGCCTGTGTTTCAGGGAAGAAGGGGACCTTTCAGCTGGTAATGTCCCTGACAAAGGCAGCAGCCTGGCCCTTTCAGGTAAAGACGGGAATGTTGTTTTGAATTACCAGGGCCTGTATGCGTATGATGCCCGAGGAACTATACTTCCTGCATGGTTTGAAAAGAGCGGGAAGCAGGTTTTTATCAGGGTGGATGATAGCGGAGCAGAATACCCTCTTACGATTGACCCTTATATCCAGCTTGCCAAGCTGACTGCTTCGGATGGAGCTAATGCAGATCATTTTGGTTATTCAATATCTGTAAGTGGAGACGGTTCCACTGTCGTTGCAGGGGCTTATTATAATTTTTTTAGCAGAGGGGCAGCTTATATCTATGTTAAACCTGGGGGTGGCTGGGTCACAACTTCAACCTTTACAGCCAAGCTGACCGCTTCGGATGCGGGAAATGGTGATTACCTGGGTTATTCAGTATCCATTAGTTCCGATGGTTCCACAGTGGTGGCCGGAGCTCCTCATGAACCGAATAGTACACAAAGAGGAGCGGTTTATGTTTATGTAAAATCCGGAAGCTGGACAACAGGAACCCAGACCGCCAAGCTGACTGCTTCGGATGGGGTCAATAGTGATGCCTTGGGCTCGTCTGTATCTGTCAGTGGCGACGGTTCCACCGTGCTGGCAGGAATTAACCTCGGATCAGCCGCCTATGTCTATGTAAAACCCGGGGGAGGCTGGGTTACTACCTCAGCCTTTACCGCCAAACTGACTGCCTCAGATGGACTTGGTTCGGGGAATGCCGTATCTGTCAGCTCAGATGGTTCAACAATAGTAACAGGGCAGCAGAATATACAGAACGGAGG
>Ga0316229_1000765_pt1 | contig 38600 bp, 38 predicted proteins | sample TBH18023metaG_FD_206011 | JGI IMG/M metagenome (GOLD analysis project Ga0316229, IMG submission 206011) | Freshwater microbial communities from Trout Bog Lake, Wisconsin, USA - TBH18023 | ecosystem: Environmental > Aquatic > Freshwater > Lake > Hypolimnion/Profundal zone | place: USA: Wisconsin... | reverse complement strand
ATACGATCACATATTTTAATTTCTATAATATCATTTTTTGTTTTTGTATCTATATCCTTAAATCTTTCTTTTAAGATATCTAATGATTTATTTTTAGATAACTTTACATCATTATCATAATATGTTAAAAACTCAACTAATTTAATTGAATATGAACTAACCATATTTTTTAATACATCAATAGACCCACCTCTTTCTAAGAAATCATGATATAAAGCTGCATTATGAACATCTTGAGATACTGTTAATAACTTAATTAAATTAGCAACTCTTTTTGAGTGTTTAACTTTTTGTAAAGGCATACTCTTTTTAAGAGTTTTTATGTCTGTTTTAGTTGCTTCAAAAATAAATTCTTTGAATTTCATTGTATAAATATTTTTATTTTCCATACTTACTATAACTTTTTTGTATTCTATTAATATGGTCTTTTAATTCTGTGAAATTTTTATCAATATCTGATGATATATCAAACATATCTTTAACTAATAATTTAGATAACTCAGCATGTCTTTTATCTCTTGTTTCTAATTTAGTTTTCCAAATTTCATATAATTTTTTTGGATCATATTTATTTATTGGATGCCCTGAATATAGAAATCTAGGAATTAATTCCATATTAATTTCATGGACTAAAACTATTTGAGCCATATTGTATTCTACGATAGCCCATTCATATCCATATTTTAATAATTCATTATAACATCCTTCATAATTAACTGCTAATCCTATATTATTATCAAAGTTTTTATCTATAAAAAATTTATCAAAAATAGATACTCTTATTTCAATTGGAATAAAATTAAAATTAACTCCATATATAATAATTAAGTTATCAAACTTTTTGAAATCAATAGTAAATATAGGAGAATATTTAATCCAATTAGAATCATCTTTATAATCAAGATGATAAAAATATCCTAACTTCATGTTACCAGGACTTACATTTAAGACACTTTTATCTGACTTTCCATATTTTTCATAAAAAAATAAAGAGTTTTGTTTAAAAACATCGGGTATATCTTTTCCATATACTAAATTAGATAATTTAACTCTTTCCAACAACTCTGACATTTAATATATATTAAAAAAATAATATTTTAATATGCTTAATTCAAAACCAAATAATAGTAATTATCATCAAGGTTTATATATTCCAAAAAACAAAGACAAAGTTTTAAAATTAAATAATCAAGGTGGATTATATTATCGTTCAGGATTAGAGAAAAAAGCTATGATATTTTTTGATTATAGTGAAAAAGTTATTAGATGGTCTGCTGAAAATTTTAAAGTAGAATACGTTAAAACTGATTGGGATAATGGTACACAAGGTTTAATTAGTTCTAAACATAGTTACTATCCAGATTTTTATTATGAAATGAAAAAACCTGATGGTAGTATTGCAAAAATTATAGCAGAAGTTAAACCACATAGTGAAACTGTAGCACCAGTCTTAAAAGAAAATGCTACAGTTAAACAACTTAAAAATTTTGAATATTCCCTAAAAATGTGGAATAAAAATTTAAGTAAATGGAAATACATGATTGAGTTTTGTGAGAAAAAAGGTTTTGAGTTTATTATAATAACTGATAAATTCTTATCTAAACTATAATTATATCTTCTAATTTAATAAGATTATTATAATTATAACTTCGTATTTTAAGATTCAAATTCTTTTTTACTAACTTAAAAAGTTTTTCAGTTATCTCAACTAATATAGGTTCTCCGACAATACGAGAATATTTACTTGGAACTTTTTTTCCTACTCGTTTTTTATAAAATTGATTTATATAATTTTTACAATCATTGATTGTAAGATGTAATGATACTCCGTCATTTTTAACTTCTTGATTAATTTCTGATAATTCCCAAAATTGTAGATATACTTTATTCATAATAAATATTTTTTATATTATAAATATATGAAAATTTTTTATAATAAAAAAATCCACTTTTTATTGCCGCCATTATATACTCTATAATATCCTAATTCTAGCATAATTTCTTCTTCAGTTTTATTTATATCATAACCCATTTTGACTAACTTAGATTTTCTCCAATTAAACCTATGTTCTCTTTTTTTATCAATTACATACCAATATCCAGGTTTAGATGTATGTAAATAAGTAAAACCCAATTTTTCATACATATTTCCATTAGAAATTAAATTATCTGAATAAGTTTCTATTCTAATTGGAATCCATTTATCAATAAAATATTTTAATAATTTGGAAGCTCCGCCAATTATATTAGTGTTTATTATATTACAATATCGGGTTAACTCATAAACATGTTCTTGATTTTTTCCACCTAAAGGAAGTCTTAATTTAGAAAATGTCATTAGATTAACTAATTCATTATTATAATATAACCCAATTCTTATTGATGATTTACAATCACCTTGAAAATGATTCCTATCTAAAAAATTTTTAGAAGTTGTATAATCAACTTCTTTAATTACACATTTACGTGCTCCTATTTTAGATGTTAAGTTTAACTTATTTAGAATATATGATTTACAGATTTCTTTTTTAATAACCCAATCATCTTCCCATATAGTAAATAAATTAATATTATTTTTTTCTGCTAATTGTTTTTTTATTAAATGATATTCTTCTTTTTTAAATTTCTCACTATGCCAATATAGCCCATTAAATTCAAACCCTAATTTTAATTCTGGTAAATAAATATCAATTTCATACGGATTAATATAATCTTTAGTATTTACTATAATTTCTCCATTATAATTTTCTTTAATAAAATTATAAATATCAATTTGTTTAATACTTGAACTTTCTGATATAGGAAAGCAATTAGTACATATACTAGTATTATTAGTGACTCTATAATAAAATTGATAAGTTAATATCTCAAAATTAGTATTACATTTTTTACAAAAAAATTTTAAATATGTAGTTATATTTTTATTAAAACCATTAAATTCATAATCATTTTGATTAATTTTATCTATTATTCTTTTTTTATAATCAGAATAAAAAACATCAATTGATTTATCATGTATTTCTTTTATCATCCAATGATGTTCAACTCCATATTTTTCAATGGATGTTTTTTTAAAATTTTCTTTAAAATCACTTATTTTAAAACTTTCTATTCTTTTTTTATTTAATTCTTCTGATTTATTAGGGTTATCTACACCCCAATTTTTTAATAAAGTTTGTTTAGATTTTTCTTGAGTTTTTTCTAAACACATAGCAGAATTAACCCCATATTTTTCTAAATTTGTTTTTATAATTTTTTGTTTTATTTCTAATGATTCAGCAGGGGTTTTAGTTCCATATTTAACAATAGATTTTTCTTGTTTATATTTTTTTATATTTTCATCTGAACTTATACATTTATTAGAGCAATAAGTTAAATATCCTATTGTTGAATTTTTATACTTTACTTTATTACTACAATTATTATTTTTACATTTAGGAACTTCTTTTAAATTATTGACAGAAATAAAAACTTTTTCTTTAAAAGGTAAATCTTCTAATTCATTATTTATACAATAATCAATAATATATTCATATTCCTTTGGATATGTTTTTAACAAAGATTTTTCTTTACACATACTTCCAGAAGGATCACTTTTTTTAAAAATTTCTAAATCCATAACATTTTGTTTTTACATATATATTAAAAACTCCTAATTATGTTTAATAAAAAATCCGTTCTTTTGGAACGGATTTTTTATTATTTTTATTAATTATTATTGGAAACCACCTGAAGCAATTGCTCCTGTCTTAAGGATTGTTATATTATTAACAATTACTCCCATACCCTTAATAATTTCTACATAAGTATCTAATACACCGATTTGATTATCTATGATAATTTGAGTATTATTTTCTTGGTCACACTTGTTAAAGTAGTTATATAAACCATTTTTACTTACATATGTGCTACAAATAGCATCAGCTCTTTGTTTGATTTCTGCTCTTGTTTGTGTTGTGTTATATTTCCATTGGAAATCTAATAACATTGCACTTAAATCTCTTTCTAATTCAATCAACACTTCTCTACAGTGAATGTATGATAATGATGATTTATAATCAGTTTGACCTGTATTTTCAGTCTCAATAACATAACCTCTATTCTTTTTATATACAATAGGGTTCATTTGAGCCATATTAAGATTAGAAATGTCTTGTGGTGTAAAGTCAATTTCAGTTTTACCAAAACCACTTATTTTACCATTTGTTATACCTGCTGCTATAGTCCAAGGAGTTATAGAAGATGAGTTTGCATTTATTTTCTTCATATAAGTTGTAGCTACAAACATTGCTGGTGGAACATCGAATGGTCTACCATTATCACTAACTGTTACATAAGGAGTGAAATAACCTACACAAGTTGTACCTCTACCTATACCGAAAGAATATAAGAATGCTGGGTTTTTGTCTAAATTACCACCTGCTGCAATGTAGCTTGTTTGTAATACTCCATTAGCATCTATAAATGTTGGTGATGCTGATTGTTTAAATTGTTTCATTGAAGGCATGTTTAAGAAACCAAAGCAATCTAATCTTTCTCCGCAAATATCAACTAATTGTTGTTTTGAGTATTCTGTTAAACCTAAACCAAATGAATCAATTAAATATCTGAAATCAATTGCATCTTTATTTGATAAAGCTTCAAATAATGGTGTTCCTTTTCCAACTAAATCAAGTATTGATGATTGTCTTGCTTCTGTTCCATCAGGTATTGAAGCATTTCTCATTCTAAATCCTTTAAGAGAAATACCCTTATATGTTGATACATAATTATCAATTGAAGAATATCTTGTTGTTTCCATAACCCCATTATAAGTTTTAGAATCAACTTTAGAATCACAAGATAGTAATATTTGAGTATTATCAGAAGGATTAACTTTTCTTGTTAAGATTCTTGTTATTTTCTTAGGCACTTCACCTACTTCTAATACTATTGTAGGATCTACATATGCTGATAAGAAATCTCCTACTTGGATATTAGAATATCTTGACCCATCTACTGAAATTGTATTATCATTAATAAAACTTATAATTTCTACACTTTCTTTATAATCACCATCATAAGATGTTACATCTAATAAAGTTGGTAATGTAAATCCTAAATTTAAAGGAATTGGTAATAAAGTTTGATTATCACTTTCTACAAATTTAACATTTAATAAATTATCATTTACACCATTAAATTCCATTTGTAAATTATGTGTGAATTGAGTATTTGTTAAATATACATTTCCTGTTGAAGCTATTACTTCATTTGTTATATTATTTTGTCCTGTGTTAACTAAATAACCATATGTAGCACTAATTGTAAGAGGATTAGCAATAGTTAATGTGAAATTATTTAAATTAGAATCAGGTAAAATAAAAGATGTTCCTATTTGGTTTAAATAAGTTGATAATGGTGTTGTAAGATTTGTAAATAAAACATAATTATTACCATTAACAAAATTAAGTGTTACACTTGTTGTTAATCCAGATATTGCATTATCATAGAAATAATCTCCAGTATTTATATCACCATTATAATAATCTTGATAAAATGATGATTGATATCTAACAGATCCAGTTAAAGATGTAATAGGTAAATTATCACTTGTTACCATACCCTGAGCTCCAATTACTAATTCATCATCTTTTATATAAAAAACTATTTGGTTAATACTTGTTGTTGTTAATCCTAAATTAATAGATATGTTTTTATTACTTAGATTTGAATTATTATATGAAATTAAATTCATATTATTTGTACTATTAATTAAAGCATTAACCCCTGTTGAATATAAAATGCAACCATTATTAAAATTAGAACTACTTATAATTGATAATAAATAATTAAAAGATTTTATTTTTCTATATGTTAAATACTGATTAACATTAGGTGATACAGCTGTATTAGAATAAGTTAAACTCAATATTCCGTTATTAATATTATATACATAATCTGTTCCATTAACAAGTTCTATATATCCAGCAGTACCAACTGTAACTTGACTAAATGTTAATGATGATAACCTTCCATTACCATTTATAATATAATCCATATAACCTAATACAATATCTGTTGGCTGAACGCTTGGGTTTAATAATCCAGGTACTGTAGAAGATAACGCATTAATACCACTATTATTTAATACAATAGCGGTTTCATATTCACCTATTGCTGAGTAGGAAGCAGGATTTACATTAAAAGAATAATTCCCTGCTGATACAGTTATGTATGTTCCATTAGATATAGCATATGCTCCTGAATTTACATTATATATTAATGGAGTAAATTCAGTTTGATAATTTAATGTTAATATTAAAGGATTAGCTAAAGCGTTATATGATGAGCCTCCAGAAAAGGTTGAACTAATAAACAATGATGATGTAATACCTTTTTCAATATTAATTGAAAAAGTATAACCATTAGCTGCAGTACCACCATTAGTGTATCCTAATGATATTATAGAACCATTAACACTCATAGTATATCCAGTAGAGGTACCATATGATAAGTTCCAATTTTTAACTATATCTGAGGCAATTGCAGTTGAAGCAGTTGATGCAGTTGATGCAGAAATTGTAAAACCTAATGTTAATCCAGGAGCAGCACTTGATAAATTAAAATAACTATAAGATAATCCAGAATAAGTTAATCCAGTTATATTTACACTTGCAATAGCACTTGCAGTTGCAGTTACAGTTGCTCCAAATATAGTTGATGATATAGAAATTGTAGTTCCATTAATACCATTTAAATTGCTTCCTAAATAAGAAGGTGTAACTAATACACTAGTTCCATAATTAATAACATTAATTGAAGCAGTTAACCCTGCTGTAATTCCATAATAAATAGTATTACCTGATGCTGTAATACCTGGAAAATATCCAGTTGTTGGTGCAGAATATGTAGAAAATCCAGCAAATTGCGTATAAGAAGAAGGAGTAGCTGATAGAAATATATTATTTACATAACCTTCAGAATTTGTAAAATCTCTACCAAAAGCTCCTGTGAATCTTTGATTTCCTAATATATCAATACCGAATACATTACCTGGTCTGTCTAAATAAGTATTTGTAAATTCAACATTCTCAACAATTGTATCTTTATAAGATAAAAAGTCAATAGATTCTGTTGAATCAATTGAATTACCTACTAAATCAACTAAACCATTAGCAAATCCAGTTTCATATAAGTCCATATTAAATGCACAGAATAATCCTGTGTTTGCAAAATCATTATTGATTATAGTTTCAATAAATAAGTTATTACCACTTAAATCAGTGAAATAAGGAATGAAAGAAAGATTAGAGTAAAATGATAATACACTTACATTTCTATCAGCAGCAAAGTTTGATAATTGACCTTTTTTAAGACCTGTTCCATCAAAATATTTGTTCCATCTAGGATCAACTGATAAAGCAGTATAGTTAGACCAATCACCAGCTACTGCTAATACATCAACCATATAATCAGAAGCCCAATCTGTAGCTTTTAAGTATGGAGGAATATTTTCAATAGAACCATAGTAGTTAATTAGACTATTGTTATAAGAAGTTGTTTGTGTTTTGTATATAAATAATGTTACATAATTACCACTCATATTAGTAATGTTAAATAATCTATTAAGATTATTTCCATCAGTACTACCATTTGCTTCATCATTAGCTAAATAGTTAAATGATTCAGTATCTTTTTTCCAGAAACCTGTTGTATTAAAGAAATTGCTATAAGGAGCACCATTAGAATTAATGTAGTTAGGATAATTACAAGCTGTTGAAAGTGAAGCATATTGTAATAGATCTAAAGTATCATCAGTTTCTAATAAGTTTAGAGCATAAACCGGACCTGATAATAACATTTGTTGAATTGTTCTATGGAAGAAAGAACCATTTCTTTCTAAGGTTCTATCAATATTTCCAAATATATTTATTAAATCATTTTGACTTTGTAACAAAACTGGTGTGTTAACAGGTCCTATCTTAGAGAAACCTATTACTAACGTATAATTCCCAGCTGGTGCTACAACGTTTGGTAAAATTGAATTGTCATACTCATTAATATATATACCTGGTCTTGTATATTGTCCTATTTGAATTGTTGGCATATTATGTTATTTTTTTTATTATCTTATATATAAAAATAAAATTATCTATTTTTTCTATTTTTTAGATTTCATATTACTAATTTTCTTGTTTAGTAAAGTTAATTTATTTTTTATTTCCGTATCTATTTTAGTCATTTCCTTTTTTAGTAGGTTAATTTCATTTAATTTATCTGCAATTTTTTTATTTAATTCTGTTATTTCTTCATTTGTACTTTCTTGTAAATTAAGATTTTTTTTAATTAAATCTTGTTTTTGAATTATATTATTTTTATAGCCTTCTATAGTATCATTTATATTTTGTATTTCTTTTTTCTTACCTGAAATTTTAGCCCATATTTCTAGTAGTTCATTGGTAAAAGCCATTTTATTATCTTTACCTCTAATAACTAATTTAGCATTAAATAGTTTATTTTCTAAATCTTTTTCATTAATATTAGTTTGGTAAATTTTATCTAAAATAGTTTTTTTGGATTTATATTCCATTACTTGTTTTTCTAAGTTTTCCAAACTTTCTAAATTCTCTAAATCCTGTACTTCTACTTCTTCTTTAATAAAAGAAGAAAACTTTTTATATATTTTCATCAATTATTTTTGTTTTTTTCTTTCAAGAACCGCTTTTTTAAATTTTTCTTTAACAAGTGGCGATAAAGAACCAATATATTTATTATATAATTCTTCGCTAGAATGGTAATTAGCAACCCCATCTGTTAATTGCATATACGATGTCAAATCTCTATCATATTTTTTTAGAGGTTTATCAAGTTGAGATCCTACTTTTTTAGTAGGGTACTTACCCTCAAAGTCTTGTACTTCAACATATTTATAATCTATACTTCCCCTTCCCGGTGATTTCATTAAATACCATTCACATTCACTTTTTCTAATTGTGTCTCCAGAGTCATTTAGGCTATCTAAAAATCCTATACCATTTTGTTTTTTTACATTTAATTTATCTAAAACATTTTGTAGTGTTAATTTTGGATATTTAGAAGTTGCCCAATCTCTAATTTCTTTATCATCATTTTCCCAGTAATAGAAGTATGTACCATTAACACGTTTAGCACCTTTTATATAATCTTTTGGGAGAATTTCTTCATGAGATAAACCTACACAAAAATAAATAGTTTCATTATTCATAGCTAATAAAAATAATTTTTTATCTAATTCGTTATACTTACAATCAGTAGTTTGCCATCTTAATTCGTTTGGATCAGTATCTCTTTTATTAGGTTTATGTAGACCGTTATATGTTACTTTATCAACTGAATCCCCTTTAATTCCAAAATAATCAAACATTAATTTATTTTTATTGCTATCAAAATCTGCTAATTTATTTTTATCAAGCATATTTCTCATAAATGTAAATATTATTTGACCTTGTTTATCATTACCACTTGGTGTAGCAGTTGCTTCTTCAGCTTCATTAATAAATTTAATACTTTCTAATTTAGTTTGTTTATTTGGTTCTTCTACAACTGTAGTATTTTTTACTTTAAATTTAGAATTAGCAAATATTTTTCTCATTTCTTTATCTTGAAATATTTTTTCAATTCCATCTCTCCATTTATTAAATATAGAATTTACTATAAATGGTCCAGAAGGAGCAGAATCTTCTCTCCATTGTCCACCACCTGTTTCTTTTCCTACATAAGTATATTCTAAATAAGTTTTTTGAGATACTTTACCTAAAGGTCTTCCTGTTGGAATTTGAGGTGTAAAATATAATTGATGAGCTTGTTGAAATAAATCAACTATTTTAATAATAGGATCTTTATCTGTATCATCTGGAGTATAAGACCATGATTCTACATCTTGTGAACCTATATATTCCATTTTTTTATAATCTTCATCTGTCATTTCCCATTTTTGTCTTTCTTCTTCTTTAAATATTGATCCAAATAAACCATCTATAGTTAGAGGAGTTGATGCACTAGCGCCTTGAGTAGGCGCTGTTAATGAGGCACTTCCTCCTTGAGTTTGAGAGGTATTTGATGCACTAGCACTTTGTGGTCCTGTTGTATCAGTTGAAATAGATGCACTAGCACTTTGTGGTCCTGTTGTATCAGTTGAAATAGATGCACTAGCACTTTGCGGTTTAGTTAAAGTAGATGATTCTATTTCTTGTGGCTTTGTATTTTTAGAATTATCTACATCATTATATTTTGATGCACTTAATCCACTAGATAAATTATTTTTTCTTTGTTGAGCTTTAATTAAATTAGCTTTTCTTTGATTTGGTGTTAACTCTTCATTAATTTCAAAATCACTAATTTCTTTATAATTATTAGATAAACTAGGATGTTTTTTTATATATTTCATTTTTACACTTTAATTTTTATTTATTTGATTGACTAGATCCAACTTGATTATTAACCTGACTTGCACTAGGACCATTATATGTAAGTTGTTTTTGTGGTGTAGTTGGTTGAGGAGCTTCTTTTTCTTCTTCTTTTTCTTCAGGTTTAGCTTCTGTTTTTGGATTTTTTAAAGTTTTCAACTTTTGTGCAAAATCTCTTAATTGTTTCAAAATAAAATCACGATTATCAATTTTATACTGATAATCACCTGGTTTATCTTTTAGATTTAATTCAGTTAATGCTTCAATGGCAGCTTGTATTAAACCCCCGTTACCACTTTTACCGATAAGTTGAATCTTTTTTTCTTCAAACTCAATATCCTCATTTTTAACCATCTCATCAACATTAGACATAGCAAGACGATATAAATAATAACCATATTCATTTTTTAATTCGCCACTCATATTCTCATCTAACATTAAGTATAATTGATCTCTAACTTTTGTTACTAAACTTTGTATTTGAGTTCCTTTATAAGCATTTGTTGCTCTTCTAATTGTAGAATTTATTAAACGACCAAACCATGTACCACCAAATCTAATATCATTACCTACTATTTCAGTAATTAAATTAGAATCTTGATTAAGTAATTCAGGGTTAATTAAAGGTTGTTTTACATTAGATATAAATAATTTCCTTTCTTTGATATATTTCATTTATCTATTATATTTTTATTTATTATATATTAAATTATTATTAACCTATTTTTTGTTTCGGTAAACTTAAATAGTATTTAGCAAATTTACTTAATATTTTTTTTCTATTTAATTGAGTAAATAAATCAAATGCATATCTACCAGAATTTATTCTATTTTTGAATTGAGATAAACAATTTGAAAAATCTTTTAAGGTATCAACAAAACAATCATTTTCTTCATCAATATCAGTAGTATAAAAATCAATATCATATATTAAAGCATTAAATCTAGCATGTATTTCATAATTATAATTTAAATACTTTTTATAACCTTCAACATCACTATAATTAGGTGGCTCATTAAATTTTACAAGTTTAAAATTACTTCTAAAATCATCATAAGCATGAGTTAATTCATGAATAAATGTTTTTAGAAAATCTTTTAAAAAATGATACTCTATTATTTCAAATGCATCATCCCTAGAAATAAGTTTATTATAACTTTCATAAGTGTAATTATTACATTTTAAATGTATATTTGCAATATTATTGTTTATATCATAAACATATCTTCCTTTGGAATCAGAACTAAATCCATCAGCATTAGTATCAGTATTGATAAAAAAGATATGTAATTTTTTACCAAATTTACCATAAATAAAGTTATGATACATTGAATTAGCTCCTTTTACTTCACTTAAAGTAAATGGCTCAAACTCACTAATAGAACTTACTTTTATATTTTTTTTAAATAAAGTATTTTCTAAAATAGATTTTAATATCAATTTAGAAAGCTCTATTAAGTCATTGGTTAGTTTTACATTTTCGTAAAATTTTAGTACTTTCATACTTTTATATATTAAATTTATGTATTAAAAAAGTAGTTAAAAAAATGTAGTTAAAAAAATGTAGTAAATATAAGTAAATATAGTATATTATATATATCATGATCTTGCATGAATTCAAATTTATTTCATTCTGATTAAAATCTGTGTAAATTAAAATTATGTGTTTTTCCCAAAAAAACACATATCGGTTATTTTGGAGTTTAAGATTAAAATATATATGTGTATGAGATTTTTAAGATTAAAAATTAATGATAAAATCATTACCGATCCAATTGAAATAAATAAAATATTATCTAAACAAAAATTTTATTGGTTAATAGATTCAGAAATTGAAATGGCTGATATTGAAATCATACATGATACTATTATATGGAATAGCGGTAATTTTTATGCTGGAAATTGGTATTACGGAATATGGAAGGGTGGTAATTTTTATGGAATTTGGGAGAATGGGATATTTGAAGCAGGTAAATTTGAAGGAAAATTTTTATCAGGAATAAAAAATATTTAATTTATGAGAAGAAAAAGACTTAATGAAGCAGATAACATCATTTTTAAAAATAATAACATCAGCATCATAAAAGATTTAGAAGACCAATATGTTTATGAAATAGGAAATGAAATTACATATGATGTTGGTGAAGCAGTTGCTCTAATGATTGGTGATAATTCTAAAAATCTATGGGATATAGATATAAAAGTTAAATTAACAGATATTTCTCCCGAAAAAACTTTATACTGGATGAGTGGAGGTAATAAAGAATGGAAAACTTTAGAACATTATAGTAAACCATGGACGGATTGTTATTTAGATTTTTTAGAAGAATATGGATATGTTATAATAAACATTCTTCGTAAGTCTAAAAAGTTAATAGATATTAAAAGAGGATTTCAAAAACATATTAATTTACCGACAATGTATGACTTCGCAATAAGTAAAGGTTTTGTCAAATAAAATTTAATATATAACTTAATGGAAAAATTTAAATGTAATGTTTTTGATATAGATACTATTTTAGTAATAGATAGTAAAGTATGGATAGTTGATAAAACTAAACCAAACATCCCTATATTAAAAATAAGTGAATATGAATTTAATTTAATTAAAGATGGTATATATAAAAGTCAAGATAATAAAATATATTTTAATGGTAAAGTATATTGGCTTCCTACAACATTATATAATAATATAAAAATCCATGCAAAAAATTATAAAGCAGATCTTAATAATTTAGGAATATCTATCCAAGAATTTCTAAATAAAGATATTATTGATAATACTAACTATGAATTAAGAATAGATTTATTAAATAAATTATTAAAGAATAAAACAGATGATAATTATATAATTTGTTCTAAATTATCTAAAAGAAATTATGAATCTATAATTGAAAAAGTTGAAAAAAAATTAAATGAAGAAGGTATTATAATTAAAAAATTCATTTTCATAAATGAAACTTTTTATGATAAAGATGCTGATTTTGTACATTACAAAAAAATAGAATTTTTATTAAGACTATTGACTGGATATAAAATTCAAGATAAAAAGTTTATAGATAAACAAAATAAACAATATAATGTTGTTAATTTTTATGATATTGATTTAGGAACTCTTAGTATATATAATGATGTAAATAATTACTTAAAAAGTATTTTAAATAAAACTGATAATGGTCTAAAAGAAGTTATTAAAGAAAACATAGATTTAATAAAACCACTTTTAGAGATAAATCAATTAACTACAAATAAGCATAATCAAATTATTTCTAAAAGTGTTTATTTAGATTATTCTAATCTTTTCAAGACTTTTGAATCTTTTAATAAAAGATAATTATTCCTTATTTTTAAGGATTTTATCGATCATATCATTCAAACTTCTTGCATCAACAACTTGTTTATCATCTTCAACAACCTTGTTAATTTCTTCCTCTTGGATTAATTCTTCTTTAACTTCTGGCTCAATTGAAGTAGTTACATTTGTTAAACCTAAATCTTTACGAATTTCTTTATAGAATTTTTCTAATTCAGTTCTTTGAGTAGAAATAAATTTAATATTTTCTCTCATTTGACCTACTGTTTGATTTACAACTTCATGCATTCTAGCACTATTATCACCATTATCAATTTGTCTTAATTGTGTTAAATAGTTCTTTCTTGTCATTTTACCCAAGAACATAGTTTCTGCATATATTGAAGCATCCTGCTTCATTTTTTGTTTAATATATCCATGTTCCATTACTACTTTAGAATCACCTAAATATAAATCAACTAATGATTCTAACATATCTGATGCTTCAGTATTTGCTGTAGTAAGATCTAAATCGTAATTATATATTTCTATTTCACCTAAATCGGGTAAATCATCTTCTGTTGCAAAGTATTTTGTTAAATCTAGACCTTTGCTAGTTTCTTGAATTCTTTCAAACTCCTCTTTTATAGACTCCATTTTGACGTCTTTTTCTGATTTTTTTGGCATATTTTTATGTATATGATATTTATTTATATATATTAAAAAAATAATTTTTCTTTTATGGCTAAAAGCACAAAGATAGACGAAGAAGAATTAAGGAAATTTGTCTTTAACTCAGAACTAGTTGAAGAATTAACACAGAAATTAAATGATGGTATTGTATTAAAACGTTATCAAAATCCTTGGTTCAAAAATGAAATAGGAAATAGGAGAGCAGGTATAACCTTCGCAATGACTCCTGAAGAAATCGCAGAATATATTAAATGTAAAACAGATATAAAATACTTTGCACAAAAATATTGTAAAATTAAAGTTGAAGATGGTAGTATTAAAAATCTAACACTAAGAGATTATCAAATAGATATATTAGAATTATATCAAAATAGAAAATCTATTCTATGTGGTAGTCGTCAGATAGGTAAATGTTTTTCCTTTACTACAGAAGTTTTATTTGAAAATGGCATCAAAAAAATCATAGGAATGATTTATTATGAAGAATTAAAAAAGATTAGACCTTTGACTTTTTTAGAAAAAATAAAATTATTTCTTTATAAAAAATTATTCCAATTTGAGGGGAGCCAAACTTTTTAATATATAAATCATAAAATGAATAAAAATTATGATTTTAAAAAATGAGATAGTTATAAATGATTCATATGAATTTGTAACTTGTAGAGAATGTGGTAAGCAATCAAAAAGGTTATATGGAGGTCATTTAAAATCTCATGGTATGACTTCAGAAGATTACTTAAAAAAGTTTCCTAATGCTCCTTTAATGGCTAAAAAAGATACCGAAAAAATGGGAAAACATATGAAAGAGGAGAAATATAAAAAAATGTTTTCTGAAAAATTTTCTGGAGAAAATAATCCAAATCATGTATCAAAAACTACTGAAGAAGAAAGACGCTCAAGATCACCCTTTTCAAAAGATTTTATAAAGTATAAAGATGATAAAACTGATGAACAAAGAAAATTCTTTGTTCAAGAAGCTCTTAAAGATAGAGTATTAACAACCTCTATAAGATATTACTTAGATAAAGGCTATAATGAAGAAGTAGCTGAAAAAATGTTGTCTAAAAGACAAAGGACCTTTAGTGAAAAAATATGTATTGAGAAATATGGAGAAGACGAAGGTAAAAAATTATTTACCAATAGACAAAATAAATGGCAAAAAAGTCTTTTAGAAAATGGTAATCTGAAAGGAGGTTACTCTTTAATAAGTCAAAAATTATTTAACATTATAATTACTTATTATAATGAAAGTGAAATATGCAATTTATATTATGCTACAAATAAATTTAATAGTAAAGGGGAATTTAGGATAAATCGTTCAACATCAGGAATATGGATTTATGACTTTGTTGATTTAAAAAATAAAAAAATAATAGAATATAATGGGGATCAATATCACGCTAATCCGAAAATATATAAAGCTAATGATATATCACATAATTTTAATATAAAAAGAGGTTTAACAGCTGAACTAATATGGGATAAAGACAGGAGAAAAACAGAAGATGCTATTAAAGAAGGTTTTGAAGTTTTAACTATATGGGATAGTGAGTATAAGAAAAATAAAGAAGAAACATTAAATAAATGTTTAAATTTTTTAGGAATTGAAAAAACCACGATTTAATCGTGGTTTTTTATTAATAGCTATTTAATAAATTTTCGATAGATAAAGATTTTAAAGCAGAATCTATTTCATTAAGATAGATATCCATTTGATTATTAATCATTAAATACTCTTTTTTAGGATAATTTTTTTCTATTTCTATTTTCTTTCTATTCAATTCATTTCTATAATTTAAAAAAGAGCTAGCAAAAACAGAAGTAGTTGAAAACTCTATACTATCAGTTATGGTCATAAATAAAATATCAAAACCTTTATTATTATCCATTTTATTAACAGATAATATTATTGAATCTATATTTAGTTTATCAAAAATTGTTCTTAATAAAACTTCTTTATCTACTAATATAGATTTTTTTATCATATCTATTATTTCTTTATTATTTTCTGTAATATTATTTTCTATAAAATTTATTAAAAATTTTTTATCTATGTTTTTATAAACTTTTAAATTATTTTTCATTTTATCATTGTTTTTTAAGGTATATTAGATAATATAATATATATTAAAAAAGTTCATTTATATATGAAAAAAATAATAATAAAAATAATTTATAAATTAATAAATTTAATTGAAAATTATGAATATAGGAATTTATCATTAGATCAAAATGATATAAATAAAAAAATATTAAATACTATATCGAATTTAGATATAAGAGTAGAATCTGATAACGGGTTTGTTAAAGCTACTGATATACATCTAACACAACCTTATAAAGTATATAAAATTGTTTTAGAAAATAATTTATTTTTAGAATGTGCTGATAATCATATTTTATTTACTAACAATTTAGAAGAAGTATTTTGTAAAGATTTAAAAAAAGGAGATTTATTATTTACAAAATATGGTAATAAAAAAGTTATAAATATAGTAAAATATAATTCATCAGTTAGTATGTTTGATTTTACTATTGATGATCCAAATCATAGATTTTATACAAATGGTATATTAAGTCATAATACAATTAATGCAGCAATTACCATGTTACACTTTGTAACATTTAACAACGATAAAAATATTATGATTGTGGCTAACATAGCCAGTACAACAATTGAAATTGTAGATAAAATTAAATCTATATATGTTCACCTTCCATTCTTCCTTAAAGTAGGTATTAAAAACTGGAACCAAAGAACAATGATATTTGAAAATGGTTGTCGTATTAAAACAGCTGCAAGAAGTAGAACTCCCGCTATCGGTTTTACGATAGACTTTTTATACTTAGATGAATTTGCACACATTCCTTCTAATATTATTGAACCTTATTACCAAGCAGTTTATCCCGTAGTATCTGCTGTAGAAAACTCAAAAATAATTATTACATCAACACCTAATGGAATGAATCTATTTTATAGATTATTAACCGATGCGGAACGCCCTGAAGGCGATCCGCAAAAAAATCAGTTTAAAGCATTAAGAATATATTGGTATCAAGTACCAGGAAGATTCTTGACATTTTATAGATTAAACCCTGTTAAATTATTTAAATTTGGTTTAACAGAAGAATCTTTATATGAGCAAGTTATAGCTAACTTTTCACATTTAACTAAAGTAGAAAAAAAGTTTGATGCCGAAATAGAAAAAGAAACTATAGCAATTCATAATAATGAACTATGTCCTGAAGAATTAACAAAATCTTTTCAATTTTATGACAATAATAATGTATTAACACCTATTCAATTAGCATGTGATGTTTCTACATGGAAAGAAGATTCTATAAAAAATATAGGTGGAGAAGATGCATTTAACCAAGAATATGGTTTACGTTTTATTAACGCAACTCGTTCTATATTAAGTGAAAGTGTTATTGATACTTTAATTAAAGGTAAAAAACATTTTGAGTATAGAGATATACCTATGTTTGATGATAAATTAAGATTTAGTTATAGAGACTTAACATGGGTTGATGAGGATACATTTAATCATGCTAATCGTAAAAATACTAAAGGTATAATGTCAATTGATATATCGGAAGGTTTAGGTCAAGATTATACTATTATAAATATATTTAGAATAGCGTTAAAACCTATAGAATTAATTGAAGCTCAAAAATCTAATTTATATGATTTTAGTGATTTCTTTTGGTTAGAACAAATTGGATTATATAGGTCTAATTTAATTTCTGTTAAACAATTAGCAGATTTATTTTATATGTTAGCTTTTGAATATTTTGATTATGAAAAGTTTAGAGTAGTATTAGAAACGAATACTTATGGTAGTGAGTTTTTAGCTCATTTACCGCATGTATTTGATGGTAGTAATAATTATGGTTCTGGTATATTTTTTAGATATAAACATAGAATGGATTCAAGTGAAGAAAAAGTAGGGTTAAAATTAGGAGATAATAAAAATCTTTTGGTTAAAGATTATCAAGAAAATATGAACAAAAGAAATTTTAATATAACTAATGAAGATAATATCAAAGAAATAACTACATTTGTTAGACATATAACATCAGCAGGTAATGTTAGATATGCTGCGGATATTGGTCATGATGATTGTTTAAAAGAAGATTCTATAATAATGACTAATAAAGGATATAAATATATTAAAGATATAGAAATAGGGGATTTAGTTTTAACTCATTTAGGTAATTATAAAAAAGTTATTAATAAATGTATTAAAAATTTCAAAGGGGATATGTATAAACTAAAATTCAAAGGTCAATTAGAATTAGATATAACATATAATCATCCTATATATGCTTCTAATATTAATTATAGTAGAAAAATTTGTAAAAAAGGGAATTATAATAATTATACAAATAGAGAATGGGTTTTGCCAGAAAATTTTAAAGCAAAAAGAAGATGTGTTTCAATTATTGAAAATTTAGAAGATAATAAAAATGTAATATTAAAATGGGAAGATTTTTTTGAATTAAATAAATATTCTTATGTAGATAATATCAAACAAAAAGAAATTATATTAGATTCTAATTTTGCTAAATTTTTAGGACTTTTTTTAGCAGATGGTAACGTATATATTAAAGATGATTTTTATAGAATTACAATTGCTTTTAATTCAAGTCAAATAGAATTAATTAATGAAATAAAAAATTATTTAGAAAATTTAGGTATTAATACACAAGAGTTTAATAATAAAAAGAAAAAATCAACTAATTTATCTTTTAATAGTAAATTTTATGCTGAAGTGTTAAACTTTTGTTATTGTGAAAAAGAAAAAATTATACCATATTATGCTTATACTTTAGGAAAAGATCTAAAATATGTATTAGAATATTGGTTAAAAGGGGATGGTTGGATTAGAAAAGGTAAAAATAATAGAAAAGATAAAAAAATTGGTTGTAGTATAAGTAAAAAATTAGCACTAGGTATGAGAGATATTGCTATGTCTTTAGGATATTGGGCTTTGATAAATAAATATAAAAGAAAAAGATATAATAAAGATACAAAAGACCAATATTGGGTTACTATATATGAAAATAGACCAAAGTCTTCAAGTTTATTAAAGTTTAACAATTACGAATATGGATCTTTAATAGAAAAATCAGAAAAATATCAATATGAAGGATTAACATATAATTTAGAAGTAGAAGATGATAATAGTTATACTGCTGATGGTATTGTTGTTCATAATTGTGCTATGTCATTAGTAAATGCTTCATCTATATTTAGTCGTTATGATTATAAAGAGATGATACAAGATTTTAGTAAAGAGTTACCAACTGATGTATTAAATTATATTAATAATATAATAAATAATTCAAGTGAAGCTAAAGAAGTTTCGGATTATTCTGCATTAATAAATGTTAATCGCAGAAGGAAAAATGCTACATCATATACTTATGAAAGAAGTATAGATTGGCATGGTAAAAAATATTATTAAAAATTAATATATACAGATATGGAAAATTATGTTAAAGTTTTTGAACTCTTTGATAAGAGAAATATAGTTTATAAAAACGCTAGTGTAGATAAAATTGAAGGTCAAAGTCAACAACCTTATACTCAAACAATTAATTACTTTTTTACATTTGAGGAAGCTAAGAAAAAAATAAGTTCTATATGGAACTTTTCTACTCCTGAATTAAATAAAAGAATTGATAAAGAAATAAGTCCTTCATTGATAAAAAAATTTGGGGATAAAGTTAAAGATAAGTTAGGTATTTCTAAAGAAAAAGAAATTAAAATAAAAAGCTTAACAAGTTTAGGTATTTCTGAAAAAAAAGAAAGTAATCAATTATTTTATTATACATATAAAGGTTTAAGGATTGCTAAAATAGAATTTGATAGAACTAAAGTTCATAATAGAAGTTGGAAATTGATATTTTATTATTATGACGGAGTTAATGGAGATGCTAGTAAAAAAGTTTCAGGAGAAATACCTTCTGATAATAAAAAGAAAGAAGATAATATACCGGGTAATATAGAAAGTAATAAACAAGGAGAAGAAAAAAACAATCCTAAAGAATTAGGATATAATAAACCTAAAGAATTAGGATATAAAAAAGACATTGTTGTTCCATTTATTGATAGTTCAAAAAAAGCATTAGATTTTATTAAAAAGCATTTAGATGATATCTATAGACCAAGTGATACAGAAATAGAAATTGGTGATATGAAAGTTTTAAAAGATTCTAATAAAAAATTTATAATTAAAACAGATAATAGAAGTATCGAAGTAAAAGATCCTACTATATTAAAAGGATTAAATCAGGTATTTAATTATGAAGGATCTTCCGATGCTAAACAAATAGGAAATGGAGAAACTCCAAATGAAGAACCTAAAAAAACTGATAAAGAACCTAAGAAAGATACAGAAGAAAAAGTTAATACATTTAAAGAATATACAAATAAAAATACACCTGAAGAAAAATATATTTTAAATAAATTATCAGAAATTAAAAATGAAGTTGAAAAAATTAAAAATGATGAAGAAATTAAAAATAAAGATAATTCAATTTCAAAAAAGATTTATAGAAGTTTACAAAATTTAATAGCTAGTGATAAAATAGAAGCAAATGAAGACTTAAAAAATCTTTCAAAGGAATCAAAAGATTTTTTAGAAAGTAAAACTAGAAGATTAAATGATATATATTCAAATGGAATACCTTTAGACATCTTAAAGGATAAAAAGAATAATGCCGTTGAAATACAAAAAATATATAATTCTATACTTACATATGGGGTTGCTGATAATGGTTTAATAAAATTAGATGATAAATTTAATAAAGAAAAAAAAGAACTATTATTAATTGAGTTAGATTCGATTATTAATAAAATAAAAAATAAATAAAAAAGAGGCTGAATAATCAGCCTCTTTTTTTATTAGATATTTTCTTCCATTGTCACACTAAGACCTTTTGACTTTAATTGTTCATACATCTTAGTTACTATTTCTTTAGTACCTCTTTTTACATCACATTTACCTCTAAAATGTACTATATGAGCACACTGAGATGCTTGTTCATAAGAATGCTTACAAACTTTCATTAAACACTCTATTACGTGTTCAAAACTATTATAGTCGTCATTATTTAAAATTAACACAAATGGTTGACTTAAGATCTCATCTAATTTTGTTGATGTTCTTGTTTCTGTAATTGTTGACATATTATTTCTTTTATTTTTTTCTTGTTAATTTTTTTAATTATCTTTTTTAATAAATCTATTGTGATAACTACATAAAGGTTGTAAATTAGTATAATGATTTAATTTAAAAATTTCTTCCTCTGTTGTAGCATTTGATAATGGTATTATATGATCTATATCCCATGTTTTATTTGGCTCTATTAAACCATCAATAGGATTGCCATAATTGTCCCAATTCATCCAACTTTCAAATTTATTTTCTAAATAATTTTTAAAAAAGTCTATAGTACAACCTAATATATAAACACTTCTATAATTTTTTGAAATCCCCTTTCTTTTAAAAGAATCTCTAATAATATTACTTGTTAAATGTTTTAATTTATAAAGTTTATCATTTATCATTTTATTTTGATGATATTTAAAATTTGATTCTTTTACTTTATCAGGATTATTTTTAGCCCATTCTTTTTTATATTCATTTAACTTTTCTTTATTTCTAATAGAATATTTTTTATCACTTAGTTTTTTTGATTCTTTATTTCTTACTCTACTTTCTTTAACTTTATCTGGATTATTTTTAACCCATTCTTTTTTTTGTTCTCTTAATTTTTCTTTATTTCTTTTTCTATATTCTTTATCATATAATTTTTTATTTTCTTTACAAGTTGACATAAATATTATTTTTTTTTATATATTAAAAGTGATCATCTCTTTCATTTTAATAAATATTTTTTATTTATTACATCTATTACTTCTACAGGAACTTTTTGTTTAGGAGCCCACTCATTTACAAACTTAATTAAATGTTCATGTCTATCATCGAATAAAATGAATTTCTTTGGTTTATATCTATCAATTAGGTTTGTAAATAATCTTGCTTTAAATAAATATGTATCCATACCAGGATTACAATACAAATCTATTTCAATATCATGAAGTTTTAAAACATTTATTACTGCTCCTCTTAACTTTTCAACTCTACCTGTTGCTAAAAAGCAATGACTATCAGGATCTTCTGAATATTGTTTATAAAATTTATATACCCATTGATTAACTGGTGGATAAAAAATATTTAAGTTTAAAGATTCAGGATTACCCCACCAACCTCTTCCAGCCCAAGATGAACCAGTTTCTTTTTCCCAAAGTTCTTTCCCACTTTCAGGAGTGGGAGTATGTATAAGGGTACTGTCGAAGTCGAAACTCACTAAGTTTTCCATTTTTTATTATTTTTATTTTTTTTATTTATTATTATATATTTAATTTATACAAATATACATAAAAATTTTCAAAAATAAAAATAATTGTTTTTATTAATATGTTTTTCATAATCAAAGGAAACTTTATTTTTTAATATATAAAATTAAAAAATATGAAATTACAAAAATTTAATGAAGAGCATGTTTTAGAATTATATAAATCAGGTAAAAATTTGGTAGAAATATCAAAAATATATGGAACACCAACTAGAACTACTCAGGTAAAGAAAATTTTATTAAAAAATAATATTGAGATTAGATCAAATAGAAAAAGAGCATTAAATGAAAATTTTTTTGAAAAAATAGATACAAAAGAAAAAGCCTATTTAATAGGTCTAATACTTTCTGATGGTAGTATAGATAATACAGGATATGGTTTCAGTTTTATATCAAAAGATTTAGATTTAGTTGAATTATTTAAAGAAAAGATTGAATCAGAGCATAAAATATGTAAAGTAGAAACATTTGATAAAAGAACTAATAAAACATATACTCGATATACATTACATATTTGTTCTAAATTAATAGTTAAACATTTAAATAATTTAGGAATTACTAATAATAAATCTTTTACTTGTGATTTACCTGAAATAAATTCAGATTTATTTTGGCATTTTTTAAGAGGTTTATTTGATGGCGATGGTTCTATTTCTAAAGAAAATAATAATAAAGAAGGTAGATTAAGATTTGATTTAGTAGGTTCTACTTTAATAATAAATAAAATAAAAAAAGTATTTTTAGAATATGGATTAAGTGATACTAAATTAAGTATAAAAATTAATAATTCTGATATAAATGGTTTATGTTCTATTTTATATTATTCATTTAAAGATTTAAAAATTATATATGATTCAATGTATAAAGATTCTGAAAATTTAAGATTAGAAAGAAAGTATATATTTTTCTCTACATTAAAAGAATATAAAGTAGGAAAATGGGATAGAAGAAAAATATCAAAAAAAGTATCTCAATTAGATTTAAATAATAATATTATTCAAACTTTTAATAATGTTTATGATGCATCAGAGATTCTTAATATAGACATTAAGATTATACGCAGAATAATTAATGGGGATAGAAAGCAAATAAATAATTATACTTTTACTAATAAAATATAAGAAAAATATTTGTTAAAACAAAGTATTTTTTTTATATATAAAAATAAAAAAGTTTCTATGAATAAATTATTTATTCCAATTATCGGAACCCTACTTATTATTTTATTATTAATGAGATTTAATAGTTGTGGTTGCCATTCCCCATTCCCTCAAGTAAAATCAGACACATTAGTAATACATGATACTATTAAAATTCATGATACTACTCCTGGAAAAATTGAATTTGTAAAATCTAATCCAACCCAACATTGGGATACTATACCAAAATATATTCCTGATACAAATTATCCTGATTTATTAAAACAATATAATAACTTAGGAAATGATTATTTTACTCAAAATATATATAAAGCTATATATAAAATAGATTCAGTAGGAACAGTAACAGCAATAGATACTATATCTCAAAATAAATTAACAGGTACTTCTTTAATTACTAATTTAAAAATACCATATAAAAGAATAGTTGTAACCAATACTATAATACCTGCTGCTAAAAATCAACTATATATAGGGGGTGGTCTTAATGGAAATAGAAGTTCATTAATAAATTCAGCGGAAGTTGGGCTTATTTTAAAGACAAATAAAGATCAAATTTTCCAAGTAAAAGTAAGTGAAGGATTAGATGGTAAAATTAATTATGGAGTTGGAACTTATTGGAAAATAAAATTATAAAAAATTAATAAAAAATGACTTTTGATTAATAATATATAATTAAAATTAAAATTAAATTTATGAAATACATAAAACAATATGAAAATCATGTAAAATTAAAAAAGGCACAAGAAGTTCCTGTTAAAGAAGAAAAAACTTTACAAGTGATTAATGAAAGTGTTGAAATAATTGATGATATATATGAAGTTAGAACAACTACTGAGATCCCTCAATCCCTTATTAATGGTTTTATTAAAAAAGCAGAAACTAATTTAGGCATTAAAGTTCGTAAAACTTACAGTGATAAAGACCTTGCTGAAATGTTAGTTAATAAAGTTATTAAAATGAATTTAGATATTGAGAAGTTAAACCCAAATGATTTCTTTGGTAGTGGAAAACCTGCATCTCACGAAGGACAATCTCAAGAAGCACCTGTAGAAACTCCAACTGAGACTCCACAAGAAGCTCCTCAAGCTCAAGAACAATCATCTCCTACAGAAGAATATGAAAGTACAGAAGAAAATTTACCAGAAGAACAAACTCAAACTCAAGAACAAGTTTAAAAATAAAAACCAAAATAAAAAAACCACCTAATCGGTGGTTTTTTTATTTAATATATACTTTATGAAATATTTAAAAATATTTGAAGAATTTGAGGATAAAGTATTAGTTATTGTAGATGTTCAAAAATCTTTCAAGAAATACTTTAATGATATTTATTTAGAAGAATTAAAAAAATATTCTGCGGAATTTACAGAAGTTTATCAAATATACGATAATCATATTTTTGATAAGCCAGGAACAGATTTTATGTTTTCTGATAATCCTATAAAACCTATTTTTGATGAATTATATAACTTTAATGAAGTTGATATAATAGAAAAACGTTATCATAATGAACACCATTTAGTTTATTATAAACCTTATTTAACTAATGAAGTTTATAGAACTATTGTTGAAAAACAAAAAAATAATTTGTTAAAAGTTGGTGATATGTTTGATACTAAACACGGAACTAAAATAATTTTTGTAAACCATAAACATATGTGGTTTCATTTAACTAAAAAAATGATAAATCTATTTAATAAATTAAAAGGAAGAAAAATTATTTTAGTAGGTGGTGCTATAGAACATTGTTTAAAAGATATAGAAGTTTCTATGGAAACATTTGGGTTAGATATAACTATACAACACAAATTTATTTATAGTGGTACTTATTGTTATTTTAATTAAGAACCTGATTATAAACTCCTAATTGCGCATATACATCATATTTACCTATTTTAAAATTAACATAAAGTATATCTTGATAATTAAAAGGATCTTTTGTAAATAAACAATTTATTTCGTAGTTTACTCCTGATATTTCAGGTATATATTGAATTATCTGATCATTTATTACTTTTTGAACATATTCCGCACTTACTTTAGTTTCAAAAATTAAAGATTCTAAATTAGCACCTAAATCTGGCTCCCCATAAACTTCTCCTTGATTAGTAAAAATAATTACTTCATATTTTTGAATAATCATTTGCATTATATCATCTTCTTCTGTTTCAGAAGAATTATATTTAGGATGTCCATCGTATAGTATATAAAAATCTTTAAAGTCAAACATAAAATATATATTAAAATATATATTCTTTTATTTAAACAAATCTTTTAATTTCCCAATCAAAGTCATTCCAACAACTACAGGATCTGTATTAGTATCTAATAATTTATGATATTCTGAAATAATATAATTAACTTCAAATAATTTATCCATATGTTCTCTTTTTTCATTGAAAACCCAATTTATAAAATCACGACTAAATAATTGGAACATTTCATCAATATTATCTTGACCAAAATTATCCATCATAAAATTATATATCTTTTCATAATTCATATCACTAAATACAACATTATATAAATCTGTTTTTAATTTAGCATTAACTGAATTATTACTTGTTACTTCACCTGTTAATTTAAACTGTTGTAAAGCATTTATTATAGATCTAAAATCAGGAAAATTTCTGTTAATTAACTTTACTAAATTTTCTTTATTAATTTCTATTTCTTCTTTAACACATATTTCATTCATTATTCTTTTATACAAAGAATTTTTTAAGAACTTTTCTTCTTCTCCATTTATTGTATTAAAATTAATACAAGTCATTCTTGACTTAATACCATCAGATACTTTGTTTATATTATTTGTATTAAAAATAAATCTAACATTCTTATTAGAGAAATCTTCAATATAAACTTTTAATGCATCTTGATATTGAATTGAAGATCTTTCAAACTCATCTAAAAATACATATTTTATATCATCTTTTGTTATTTCGGAATCTAAGTCTATTCCTGTATATACTTTAGAACAAAAATCATCAACTTTAGTTCTTAAATCATCAATTGAAGAATAGTAAGAATTATTTAATTCTAAATAAGGTTTATCTTTTGAATATTTACCAATTAAAATTCTTGCTAAGGAAGTTTTACCTGTTCCAGGTGTTCCATAAAATACATAATTAGCGGTTATTTCTCCATTCGGAAAAAACTTTTGGATTCTTGGTAGGATAACCAAATCTTCTAATTTTTTAGGTCTCCATCTTTCGTTTAGTAGTAATTGTTTCATATAAAATTATATTATTTTTTAAGGAAAAAGTTAAAATTTAATATAATTGTATATTTCTAATAATTCATGATATACATAAATATCATTATTAAATTCATCATTATTATATTCATAACCTATAGTTAGGTAATGACTTTCAGAATAAGGTTTATTGTCTCTTATAAATTTATCTATAATTTCATTAGAATTTAATAAAAATTTATTCCCAATTTTTTCGAAATTTATTTTTATTTCTTTATAAAAATTTTTTAATTCATTAAATGTTTTTATAACATATTTTTTCTTTAATATATTTTCTATAAATAAATTTGTAAATTCTAACAATTCATTAAATTCAACTTTTGTTAGAATATTATTTGAATCAAAATTAATAAGCATCATTGCTGATTTATATAAATAATTTTTTTTGAATTCATCTTGAATCATAGATTTATCAAAGGTTCTTAGATAATATAATTTATCATACAACATTCTAATTCTTGCATCTACTTCATGATCTAATGCTAAGTAATTTAATTGCATAAAATCATGTATCCAATAATTTTTTTTATAAAAGTTTATTAATCCATTTGTATGTAAAACTTTATCGAAAGATTCAAGATTATTATTATGATATAAGTCATATATATGTTTTAATTCATGAACAATTATAGAAAATAATTGATAATAATCTATTTTAATGTCAATTATTTCTATTTTAATGTCAAAATTTTTAAAATTATTTTTTTTAATTATGTCTTCTTGTACATAAGCATAATATTTCTTCTTATTATTATCTTTATAATCTATAATTATATCAAATATAACACCAAATGGATCAAATTCTTTAAAATCATTTTTGTTTCTAAAATCAAAATCAAAATGGAATTTGTTCATTCCTAAATTAATATTATTTTCTATTTTTTGTCTAATAATATTCATATGCTTTTTTAAAGCAAATTCATATATTTTTTCTTCACTTTTACTAAATTCTTGATATTTTTTTAAATTGTCCATATATTATATATTTTTAAGGAAAGTATCTTTATTTTAAATTATATATTTTTACATGTAAAAGTTTAAAAAATACATTTTTCACATGTAAAAAATACAAGAGGAAAACATCATTTTAATATATAACTAAAATGTCAAAAAAATTAACACAAGAAGAATACATAGAAAAAGTTAGGTTTATTCATAATAATAGTTATGAATATTCAAAAACTATCTATACAGGTAATAAGAATAAATTAATTATTACTTGTAAAGAACATGGTGATTTTGAACAAAATGCAGCATCTCATTATAAATGTGGATGCCCAAAATGTTCTTTAATTAAAAATAGTGTTAATCGTAAATTAGATATAAATGAATTAATAAATAGATTTGTATCTAAACATGGAGATAAATATGATTATTCAAAAGTAATTTATATTAAAAAGAAAAGTAAAATAATTATTACTTGTAAAAAACATAATGAAGAGTTTTTACAAACTCCAGAAAAACATTTAGATTCTATAACAGGCGGGTGTCCTAAATGTAATAGTATAGGTAAAAGTTTTTTAAATAATGATGTTTTTATTGAGAAAGCAAATCTATTACATAGTAATATGTATGATTATTCTTTAGTTAATTTTGTAAAAGCAAATATAAAAGTTCCTATAATATGTAAAGAACATGGTATTTTTGAAATGACACCTACCTGCCATTTACAAGGCTGCGGGTGTAAATTGTGCTATCATAATAATTTAAGAAAAGGATTAGAAAATTTTCTTTTAAAAAGTAAACAAATACACAATGATAAATATTCATATGATAATATAAAAACATTATTAAATTATGAAGATTTAGTTGAAATAAATTGTAAAATACACGGAAACTTTAAACAAAGAGCAATTAATCATATTAATGGTTATGGTTGTAAAAAATGTAAAAATTTACACTCTAAACAAGATTTTATTGATTTATCAATAAAAAAATATGGAGATAGTTTTATTTATGATAAATTAGTATATAATGGTATTTATGATAAAATTACTTTAGGTTGTAAAATACATGGATATTTTACAACAAATGCGTCATATCATTTACATAAAAATTCAGGGTGTAAAAAATGTTCAAGAACTTTTTACACTACAGAAAATGAATGGTTAGATTTACTTTCTATTCCAAAAGAAAATAGACAAATAAAAGTAGATAAATATATTGTTGATGGGATTGATTATAAAAATAATATAATTTATGAATTTAATGGTGATTACTGGCATGGTAATTTAAATAAATATAATGAAAATGATTATAACCAAGTTTGTAAAAAGACATTCGGAGAATTGTATAATAATACAATAAATAAAAAAGAAAATTTAGAAAAATTAGGATATAAAGTGATTTCTATATGGGAATCAGAATTTAAAAATAAAAATAAAAAATGTCAATAGGTAATGTTTCGAATTTTGATGATTCTTATTTTAGAGACCTTTGTCTTTGTGTTTTAGATACTTTAGAATCCGAGTTAATGTGGGTTAATAGATTTTCAAGTGGTAATATAGAAGTATCAGTACCTGTTTATTATTCTCTAACTGGTGATGAAAGATTTTTATTAGATTCATTTGTTGATGATGTTGTATCTGATAATAGATATGTTGAATTAAATACTGATAAAATACCAAGAGGTCATTTAACAATGACTGGATTTGATATTTTATCTGATAGATTTAATAATCCAAATGTTTGGTTAAAAACTGTAATTGATGATAATGAGGAAATAAAAAAAGTTTTAACAAAAATTAAAGCTATTCCTTTGAGTGTGAAATTTGATTTAGTAATTTTATTAGCAAATGAGATAGATTATTTTAAATGTAGCCAAGCTATTTTAGATTCTTTTTCATTTTATAGATATATTCAATTTGAATATAATTATATGAATATAGATGCTATGATTATATTACCTGATACAAAAACACTTGAGTTTTCGAGAGAAAAGAACATGACATCAGACAACTCACTTAAATTAACAATGCAATTTGAGGTATCTACTTATTACCCTGCATATAGAAGACCAAAAAGTAATTTAGAACTTAATGATAAAAATATGACGTGGTCAAATGCTTTTAATTATGATGGATTTAAATCAAATAATAAAGATTTGATAGTAAATCCGAAGAAAAGTAAGTGGTGGAGTAATTTACTAAGAGTACAAAAAAGAAATAATGAGTAATTATTTTTCTAAAATAGAAATAAATGACTTTTTATATAAAATATATACTAATAACAAAAATAATAAATATTCATGAAAAATATTAAATTGGAAATTTTTAACTTTCGTAAAAGTTTATCTATTGAGCAAGAAGAAGTATCTAACATATTAGAGGCTTATCTAGGTTCTCTTAATGATATATCAGAAAAACAAACTGTTCTTTCGCTTAACGAAAGATTAAAAACATATACTTATGATAAAGGCGTAAAATCTTTTTTAGAAGCATTAAATAATGATATGAAAGAATATCAATTAGTATATGAATTAAAACATTTATATAGTGTATTAAATACTAAAAATCAAGGTGAACTTTATAGACAACCTATTAACGTTATCTTACAAACTATCAATTTAGATTCTGATTCTGATAGAATGTCAAAAGTATTAAACGAATTAGCAATTTATGATTGGGTTCCTGAGATTAAATTATTCGTACATAACTTAACAAAATCTCCTGAACAAAGAGCTAACTTACTATCAGGTGGTAAGGGAGAACCTATTTATACATTAGTAGAACAAGTAGAAAATGGATATATCTGTTTAATTAGAGATTCATGGTTTTTCTTAAGTGATGATAACATTGAAAAAACTTTAGTAGAAACTCATGTTAAAGATGAAAGCAAAATCCTTTTATTAAGAACTTTATCAACTGCAATGCAGTATTCAAATATCACGGCTGAAAGAGTTAACTTTAGAATTTCAGAAAATTTAACAATCGGCTTATCAGTATCAAAGAAAGGGCAAATTTATATCAATGAAGATTTATTAAATAAAGAAACAACATTAGAAAGTTTATTCAATTCTCCAATTGTGCCATTAATAAATAAAAATTTCTATCCATTAATTGTTGAAACTGCAAATAATTTAGATAAATTCGTGGAATTAGATATAGTTAAAAAAGTATCAAATATAGTTAATCCTTATTTAGAAGCTTATGTATTCAATTATAAAGACGCATCTTATATTTATCGTTGCGATGAAAGATTCGGGCATTCATTATTCAAATATGATTCAGTTTTAGAAATAGTAAATGAAATTAAAAATGACTTAAATTACGATTTAACATATTTCTTTGAAAATAAATTAGATAAAGAATTAATTAGCAAAAGAAAATTAGAAGATAAAGAAAGAGAAATAGTTCTTAAATTAGAAGATATTAAATTCAATATTAGTAAAATTAAAACATCTTTACAATATATCGGTGAATCAGAAACTTTATCAACTGCATTAGTTAATTTAGAAAAAAGAGAAAACGCACTATCTACAGAATTACAAGCTGTAAAAGAATTACAATATAACGAAAGAGTTAAAATCTAATCAAATAAAATAACGGTTAAGACCTATGTATTTTTATACATAGGTCTTTTTTTGTTAAACTTTTTATCAAAAAAGTCTATAGTATAAAAATAATATCTACAAATGTATTTACAAAACAAAGAACTTTTCATTGAAATTGTTATTTCAAAAGCTCAAGGAAAATTAACTAACCCTGCTAAAAAAATGTTAGAAATGTTAGCTAAAAAAACAATTAAAAAATTTAGATATTACAACAACGAAGATAAAATGGATTGCTACCAATCTGCTTTATTAGATATGTTTTCTAATTGGTATAATTTTAATGATGAAAAAAGTGATAATGCTTTTGCTTATTTCACAGAAATCTTTAAAAGAGGTAGTGCAAAAGGACTTAATCAAATCTATGTAAAAAAAGGAGATTCATTAAATCAAATAAAAGTAATTAGTATTGAATCATCAAATGATGGTCAAGGACTTCACTCAATTTAATTAAAAAAAGTAGGCATCGCCTACTTTTTTGCTTTATGTAATAACATTTCTAAATTATCTTTAGTAAAGTCTTTAAGATCTTCTTTACCCCCATCCTTTAAATAAGCATTATATAATTCTTGATACTCATATAATGTATAATATTTTCCTGTAGTTTCGGAAAATAAAACTCCTGTATCTTTAGCATCTATTCCTATATCTAATACTTGATTACCATATGCCGGTCCTATACTTCCTGCACCAACAGGTATTTCTGCTCCACTAATGGATTCTACAAATTTGTTAAATTTTTTAATTATCATCGGTTTCTATTTTTTCATAAAATTCATCACTTTCGGTTAATAAAAAGTGATCATTTTTGCATATATAATTTATGTGGTAAAGATAACTATCTTTTACTTCACAATGTTCTTGATTTTCTAATAAAAGAAAATCTTTATCTTTTTTATTTATAACTTCTAAAACTTTATCATTATATGCTTGAAGATTACATACCATATCTTTTTTATCTAACAAATATTTAACTTGTGAAATAAAATCGTATTTTGATAAATATAAGTAATCTTTTATATAATCTAAATTATAGTTATCTAAAAATTTCTTTTCACATGTAGATATAGTTTCATTTTTAGATATTTTATCCAAAATTTGATTTAATGCATACACTTTATCAGTGTCCCTCTTAAAAAAATATTTTAACCTCTTCATATATGTATATATTATTATTTTATATATAAGAATAATAACTAACCTAAAAAATGGATAAAAAACTATTAGATGCTTTTAATAATTTAAGTAAAGCCTTAGATTTACTTGCTAATACATTAGATAAAAATAAAAAAAGCAAAGAATCTGGTTCGGCTACTGGAGATGCTTTAAAAAATCAAGAAATTAAAGATATTGCTACTCAAATAAAAGATCTTAGTGCAGATGTTAAATCAATAAAAAGTGAGTTAAAAAATAGTAATCAAAAGATTTTAAAAAATCAAGAAACTTTATTAAATATAGCAAAAAAACCACAAAAAGGAGTTGATTCTAAAACAGGTGCTGTTGAAGATGCTGGTGATCCTAATAAAAATAAACGTATTAAAGATGGAGCTTTAATGATACTTGGTATAGCAGTTGCTGTATTAGCAATTGGTATGGCATTTAAAATAATAGGTAAAATTGACATTGGTAGTGTTGTAACACTAGCGTTAGCTATACCTTTAATAGCTTATGCTTTTGAAAAAGTTTATAAACTAAATCTTAATTTAAAAGAAATAGCTAAAACTTCATTAATACTAATCATTATATCAGGTGCACTTATGTTATCTTCTTGGTTTATGAAAGGTATAGCAACTATTAGTATAGGACAAGGATTAACTGCTATATTTATAGCAGCAACATTTGTTGTTATATCATATGGTATAAAACATATTGTAAATGGATTTAAAGGAATAAATCCTATGCAATTAATAGCGTTACCTTTAATATTAGTAACTCTTTCGTTAGCTATAACTTTAGCATCTTGGATTATGCAAGGGATTATGCCTATTAGTTTTAGCCAAGGATTAACTGCTATATTTATAGCAGCAACATTTGCTGTTGTATCATTTTCTGCTAAACAAATGGTTAGCGGATTTAAAGGTATTAACCCAATTCAATTTATAACATTACCAATTATATTAATATCATTATCTTATGCAATAACAAAAGCTTCTAAAATAATGCAAGGTATAGTACCTATTGGATTTGCCCAAGGACTAACTGCTATATTTATAGCAGCAACATTTGCAGTTATATCTTTTGGTATAGGTATGTTAGTAAAAGGTTTAAAAGATGTTTCTGTTGGAGAAATTATAGTTTTACCATTAGTATTAATAACATTATCTGTTGCTATAGTATGTTCATCATATATATTAGAAAAAACTAAACCAATTAAATTTGATGTTTTACTATCAGTAGTTGAAATTGCTTTAACAATGGCAATTGCTTCTACTGTAATTGGATTATCTATTTTTGTATTAAAAAAATTAGGACTAAAACCAAAAGATATTTTAGAAGGGGGTGAATCAATAGTATTAATTGCAGCTACTATAACCGCATCCTCATGGATATTGGCATTAGGAACTTATACAAATCCTCCTGATTTTATGTGGGCTCTACAAGCTGGATTAAGTATTTTAGTATTTGGATTAGCAGTTGTTGGTATGGCTTTAGTTATGACAAAATTAGGTATTGGGGCGGAAGCACTTATAGATGGAGGTATAGCTGTATTAGGTATTGCAGTGGTTATTGCAGCATCTTCACAGATATTAGGATTAGGTAGTTATGGTAATGCTCCAACTTTTGAATGGGCGGAAGGTGTTGGTATGAGTCTTTTAGTATTTGGGGTTGCAACTCTTGCATTAGGAGCCGTAATTGAATCATCAGCAGGATTAGGTGCTGGTGCTTTGTTATTAGGCGCTGGCGCTGTATTAGGCATTGCAGCATTAATAGTAGGTAGTGCAGCAATATTAAGTACAGGTAATTATGGTAAATACCCTACATTAGATTGGGCAGAAGGTGTTTCTATGGCTATAGGAGCATTTTATCCACTTATAGATAAATTAAGTACAGGTGGTTTATTTAGTTTATTTACCGGCGGTCTAAAATCAGATGATATTATTAATACTATAACTGGTGTCGCAGTTGGATTAGTAGTAGCAAGAGATATTTTCCAAAAAGGAACATGGACAGGGGGACCAACTCCTGAATGGGCACAAGCAGTTTCAACTGGTTTATCAGCATTCATGCCATTAATAAATCAATTAGATAAAGGTGGTATATTTAGTATATTTACAGGTGGTCTTACACCAAATGATATAGTTAATTCTATAACAGGAGTTGCTTTAGGTTTAGCTGTAGCTCGTGATGTTCTTAAAGGGGGTGATTGGACAGGTGGTCCAACTCCTGAATGGGCAGATGCTATATCAAAAGCATTGGGTGCTTTTGCTCCAGTATTTGGTTATTTACATGATAATAGTGGTTGGTTCTCTGGTGGAACTGATGAAATATCAAATGGTATAACGGCAGTTGCCATTGGTATAAGAGATGCAGCTGATATATTTTCTCAAATAAAAATAACTAATTTACCTGAAGGAGATTTCATGGATACTATATCTAATTCGATTAAAAAATATATTGATTTATCAGAATATTTAGCAACTAAAGGTATGGGAATTTCTTCATTAGGAATGATAGGTGTAGTATTTGGAATGTCTTCTATGGCAATTGCTTATTATGAATTAGCGGAAAGTGTATCTAAATTAACAAGTTCTATGAAAGATTTAGATTTAGATAAACTAAATGCTCTTAAATCTTTAAGTGGTAATATAGTTCTTATGTCATTAATTGATTCAGCACAATTTGGACAAATGATGGATACTTTAGAAGATAAAAGTAATATAATTAGTGGTTTATTTGATAACATTTTTGGAAAAGGAGAAGGTAAAGAAAATGCAACTGTTTCTTCTGGAGGATCTAAAGGTAAAAGTAATGACGATCTTTATAATATGCTAAGTTCTATGAATGGTAGTTTAGCTCAAATAGCAGCTAACACAGCAGGTGCTCATATTACTTTAAAAGATCAGTTAACTGAAATTAGAAATGGTAGTAAAAAACAAAGAGCAAATGCTACACTTAAAAAATAATTTTTTAAACAAAAAATAAATTTTCATATATATAGGTTATATGAAACCAAATTTATTTAACCGACTTAAATTATTTTTTCTTTATAGATCTACTATAAAGAAAAATCTATTAACTCTTAATTCATCTTTTAACCTTAGAAAAGATTTATCTAACAGATTATATACTGTTATAAATGTACCTGTTGAAAATTTTGATGAGCCTTATAATATAAGAACATCTGATATTAATGCTATTGCTGAAAATTATATCAGAGATAATTGTGTTAAAATTGGTCAAACTTTAGATTTTATGGGACTTAAAGAATTATATAAAATATATTCTATATCAAAAGTTGATAAGTATAGTTACTTAGTAATTATAGGATTTAGTTTATTTGAGACAGATAAAGTTTATAGAAATTTAATAAATTTCGGACTATTTTTAGTAGGTTGTTTTATTTTATATAAACTTTTTCATTATTTTATTTAAAATATAAACAACAAAAAATTAAAAATATGAGTAAATTTTACGAATTAAGTGAACATACAGTATCACTATTTAACGATGTTTTCAGAAAAAAAGCATTTTCAATCGAACTAGACTTTGCATTTCAAGGAAATGAAGGTCAAAAAACTTTAGTAAAAATAAATAAAATTCCTGAGCAGTATGCTGTCCTTTTAGGAAAATCTATTTTAGTTACTATTAATGAAGAAGTGATGGGTCTAATGGATGATGAATCAATAACTATTTTATTTGAACAAGAATTAGATAAGATTTCTGTAAATATTGATAGTGGAAAAATTAAATTAGTAAAACCAGATCTTACAACTTTTTCATCATTAGTTATAAAATATGGTATAGAAAAAGTAAGTAAAGCAAATAGTTTAGAAAACTTAGCATCTGATCAAAAAGATGATATGGATATAGATGAATTTGATATTTTAACAAAATAAAAATTAAAAAACAAAAATAAATATGGAACAAGAAGTAAAAAAACCAATGTTAGAGAATAGTGTAATTAAACCAAAATTAACTATGTCATTTAACGAAACAGAATACAGATTAATTTCATCAGAAGATGAAGTAAACTTAGACACTACAATTGAAGGTATTGAAGCATTCATTGCATCAAATGATGGTAAAGGTAAATCTGAAACAGAGAAAGATGATTTATATACAAGTGCAAAAGAATTATGGGGTTCTTTAGCTAGTTTGTTAAAAGAAACAAATTATACTTTCTATTTAAACAGAAAGCAATACCATTTCTTAAAAGATCTTTTAGAAGAAAAATTGGAATATGATGTTAACACAGTATTTGTAGCTATTGAATTATACAATATGTTAGGACAATGGAAAGAATCAGGTGCTAAACAATCAAATGATAAAGATATTAAGGGTTACTCTGCTGATGCAACTGAAATCACTTATATTTATCACTTAATTTCTAAGCATAAAGTTAAAGGATTAGGAGCATCTACATTCTTATTCACTGAAATCTTGAGAAAGATTGGAGATCTAAGTAAGATTATATCTTACTATGATAATAAAGCAAAATCTTTATCTAAAGAAATCCAAGATTGGGTAGTAACTTTTGATGAAGGAGTAATTGCTGAATCAGTTGAAGCTCTTAAAGAAAAAGCAAAAGCTAAAAAAGTAAAAAAAGAAGCTGAAGTTTCTGAATAATTAAAAAATCCCCTCTTAATGAGGGGATTTTTTTTATTATGTATTTGTATTTAATATTAAATTAATATTAGTTTGTCCTACTAAATTAATACTACTAAAAGTTACATTTATTAAAACCCCATTAGTTCCAGATCCATTAGTGTATGTTCCATTATATATTATTCCATTTGGAAGTGTCTCTAATGAATAAGTTGCAGATGATGGTAATGTATTTACATAGAAACTTAAAGAATAAGTAGCACTTGATAAAAATGTAGGTAATGAATTTATTAATGAATAAGTAGCTGGATAAGTTGGGCTTATATTATTAATATAAGTTTGATTTGAAACTCCTAAATGTCCTATAAATAATAAATTTGTAATATTATTACTAATCCCAGTATTATTATAATAAATATAATTATAATTATTATAAACATAATTAAACATGTTTGAATCTCCACCTGTATTACCATTATTAAATGTTAAGTTAGATTTAACATACCAACTTTGGTTAGGTGATATATTTAAACTATATGTTGTATTTATAGTACTAAACGAAGCTGAATTATTTAAATTATTACTACTTGTTCCATAATAAAAATTAATATAATTAAAATTAGTACTATCAAAATTTGTATTAAATAATAAAGTATTAGATCCACTTGCAACTATATTATTAATAGTAGGCACAACATCTATTACGGTCACCTCTATTTTAGGAGATATTTTAGCAGGGTTATATCTAGCATCACCTAATTGACTAACAATTATAGAAGAATAACCAGGCTGAATAAATGTAATATAATTATCAGTTACTGATATTACATTTGTATTACTAATTGTATATGTAAATGGTAAATTATCTATTATATAATTAGTAATTTTATCTTCAATATATCCATTTATAGGTTCTCCATTTATAGGAATAGGATCATAAATATAATTTACTATAGATGTTGTTCCTAATATTATATTTTGATCACCCTTATATATAATTAAATTTTGAGACACAGGATGAGC
>Ga0316229_1000754_pt1 | contig 39073 bp, 27 predicted proteins | sample TBH18023metaG_FD_206011 | JGI IMG/M metagenome (GOLD analysis project Ga0316229, IMG submission 206011) | Freshwater microbial communities from Trout Bog Lake, Wisconsin, USA - TBH18023 | ecosystem: Environmental > Aquatic > Freshwater > Lake > Hypolimnion/Profundal zone | place: USA: Wisconsin... | reverse complement strand
TGTGAGGTTGCTGGCGCCGTACCAGGAGGAGTTGGCGGTGAAAGTGCCACTGATGGTGGCGCTGCCGCCCTGGGCCAGGGAGCCGGTGGCATTGCCCGATAAGTTGTAGCCTGGGGAGCCGGCGGTCGCCGTGTAATTGAGGTTAATAGCCGGGGCGCTGCCGGTATTGGCGATGGCCCAGGATGCGCCGGTGGTGCTGCCGGAGATAATCGGCGTGTAGGTGAGCGTCGGCGATAATTGGGCGACGTTCATGGCGGCCAGATTTTTGACGATCAGATCAACTTCGGTGGAAGTGGTGGCGATAGTGAAACTGTAGCCGGCAGGAAGGATGGCGCCGTTGTTGGTACTCAGCAGCAGGGAGCCGCTACCGGTCCAGAAGACGGCGTTGGTGGCCGATGCGGTGTTCATCGATACGACCGATCCCGCCGTGCCTGCGAAACTCAAACCTCCGCCGCTGTAATAGATCAGGGGATAGGTACCGGCGCCAAAGCCGGGCAGTTTGGCTATCTGGAGGGCGCCGCCCAGCACGATAGTGCCGGAGTTGACGACGATTTCATCGCTGGTGGCATAGTTGGTGCCGATGTTCCTCGTACCCAGGTCAAACTGAAGAGTGGTGTTCGAGGCCATCCAGAAATTGCGTCCGGCGTAGGCGCTGAGGCTGAGGATGCCGACGTTGTCGGGAGAGCTGGCGCTGTTGCTGAAGCCCATGCCGGGGGAGATGGAGGTATTGGCAAGATTGCTGGCGATACCGAAGTCGTAGGCGCCGGCCATTAATACTGAGCCGGCGCCGGTGATATTGACGAGATTTCTGACATTTCCGGAAGGTGATTGCTGGAAGGTCGCCCCCGGTGCCACCTGGATGTTTGCCGCGGGGATGTTAGTGGCGCTGCCGCCAAGCTGGAGCAGGCCTTCGTTGACATAGAACGGGAAGGGGGCGGCACTGCCGGTATTGGTGACGGTGTTGGTGATGTTCAGCGAACCGTCGCCGTATTTGGTGATTGACTTGGCGATTATGGCACCGGCCAGGGTTTCCATGTTGACCGGGGCCTCGCCGCCATTGATGCCAGTGTTGCCGTAGAGGTTGGTGGTGTAGATATAGGCATCGATGGGGGCGCCGCCGGTGTTGGCGAACTTCAGCGTGGGGTTGATGGTGACCACGCCGCTGGAGGTGTTGCCCGCTCCGGTGATCAGCAGGGCGCCCTGGGTGAGGGTGATGTTCGAGCCGGAGGCGGTGGAGACCAGGGTATTGTTGTAGTTATTGAGTATGTTTATGTGCAGGGCGCCGACCGTCATGCTGTTGGATATTCCGGAGGTGCCGCCGACCTGGTTGTTGACGTTGATGGCAGCGATGTCGGTGGCGCCCCAACCGGAGGTTGTGGCCAGGCCCGAGGCGTTAATGGTGGAGGTCTGCGAATAGGGCACGGGGGCTATGGACGAGCCGTTGTAGTACACAAACTGCCCCGGAGCAGCCTGGCCGCCCACCGTGGCGCCGAGGAAGGAGGCGGCGAAGGGGATGATGTTGCTGGGGGTATTGTAGTTGGCGAATACCGCGGCGTAATTGTTGACGACAATTTTGCTGTATTTGCCCAGGTCGGCGGGGTTGCCGCCGGCGCCGTTGGAGTTGCCGCCCAGAATTTCCAGCGTGCCGTGGTTGGTTATCGTCAAGCTATTGAGGGTGATTTGATTGGTGGCCCCGGCGGTGTTGGAGGAATGCAGCAGGAGCTGGGATCCGCCGATGACGCTGATCGTGCCGAAATAATTGTTGACGCTGTTGCTAGCGGCCCCAAAGTTTTCCTGGCTGAGTTGACCGCTGTCGAGCACGATCGCGCTATTGGTGGCGATGTTGGCGCTGGTGGTGCCGAAGGTGATATTGTCAACTTCGAAATTACCGCCGCGTATGGCCACCAAGTTGGTCGGCATGATGGCGCTGGAGCCGCTGAGGGTGAGCTGGCCGTATACCGTAATAGACCCGGCGCCGAAATACGTGCCGGCGGAGGCGTTGTTGGTGACCAGCAGATTGCCGTCGCTTTGCACGAGCACGCCACCGCTGAAGCTGTTGGAGGCGTTGGCCAGCGTGACGTAGCCGCTGTTGACGCTGCCCAGACCGCCAGCGCCGATGTTAACGTAGGCCCTGGAACTTGAGGTGGCGATGTCGCTTAACTGGCTGTTGACGGTGAGCACGCCATAGACGAAACGGCGGTTGAAAAACAGGTTATTGTAATCGCTGAACTGGGCATTGATAAGGTTTGTCGAGGCATTGCCGCCGAACATGTAGACGGCGCCGGCGTTGCCCAGGGTGGTTCCGGTGTAGGCATAGGGGGTGATACTGGCGGTGGCACTGATGGATTGATTGCCGTTGGCGCCCAGTCGCACGCTGGGAAGGTTGGCCGCGTTCGAGCTGAAATCGAGACTTGCGGCTAAAGGTGTCCCAGAACTTATGCCTACCACGCCGGCCAGCGAGGTGGGGCTGATGAGATTGAGGAAACTTTGGTTGAGGGCAAGGCTCTGGCTGGCGTCGGGCTCCAGGTATCCGCCGTTGAGGACGATGGCCCCATTGGAGGCGTTGTGCAGCGATCCGATTCGTCCCCAGCCGCCAGGGCCGATATTCAGCGAGGCCCCGCCGGTGACAGCGGCGTTGGGGCCCAGGACGAAGAACCCGCCGAGGCTGGAACCGGTGACGTTCACGCTGCTGGAGGCGTTGCCAGTGAGAAGGAAGTTGACGTCTGAGCCGCCGGCTAGAACCAGATTGAGTGTGTTGGCGGAAGCGCTGATGGTCCCGAGGGTGACGCTGGCGTTGTCCAGGATGGTGCCGCCGCTGGCAAGCTTGAGCGTGCCGAGGTTCAGAGAGCGCCCGTTGTTGCCGACGATGGATAGCGTGTTGGTCGGGGTGGATCCGTTGAGGGTCAGGCTGCCGATGGTGAACGTCCCTTGCGAGGCGCCGCTGGCGTCGGATTGATCCAGGGTGAGAATCGAGCCGGCGCCGTTGCTGGCGGCGTAGGTGATGTTAAGCCCAGTGGCGATGGCAGCGGCACCGTAGTCGTTCTGGAGGGTGAGGTTGCCGCCGTTGCTCAAAGTGACGTTTACATTGTTGAGGGTCAGGTTGCCGGTTCCCGAGCCGTTGGCGACCAGGGTAATGCCGTTGTTGATGTTGACGGCGGCGTTGTTCCAGGCCCAATTGGCGGCGGTGTTGCTGGCGTTGCCAAGAGTGATGGTCGTGGCGCTGTTACTGAGGCCAAAGAGGCCGAAGTTCACCGCGGAGATGTTGGTGGTCCCCAGCAGGGTGCCGTAGATATTGATGGCGCCGCCTCCGGTGCCATTGGCGGCGATGGTGCTGCCAATGGTCATGGTGTCGTTGCTGTTGCCGGAGTTTATGGCCCAGTTGGTGTCAAAGGTCAGGGAACCTGAGTTGGAGGCGGCAATGAACGGGCTGGTGCTGGCATTGTTGGTGAACATAAACAGGTTGCCCGTGGTGCCGGCATTGGTGATAGTGAAGTTATAGATCGATCCGCTCTGGAAATTATTGAGAGTCAATGAGTAACCAAGATTGTCGTTGACGCTGCCATCGCCTCCGTTGGGAGCGAAGATGACGCTGGTAGTGGCGGGGTTGGACGTGCTGGAGTCGGGATAATTGGAACTGGCCCAGTTCTGCTTTTTGCCCCAGTTTCCGCTCGTCTGGGTATAGGTATAGGTAGCCGCACCTGTTTTCCTGGCCAAGCCGAAGATGGCCACCGCTGTACCTGCCGCCGCCACAAGCGCCTTGAGGCGCCTAGATTTTTTGTGTGCCATACCTGCTCTTCCCGAATATGTGTCTGATCTTTCGGTCTCGCTACCAAAACAACAGTGGTCTGGCAGGGCGAAACGTAGCCATTGCACGCGCGCGTAACTCCCTCTGAGCCCATGGCCATGGGCTCCTTCGAGTTGCATGCGCAACATATAGTTGTCGAAGGAGAGCTTCCTGCTCCGCCATCATCGTGCAGAAAACTGCACTTCTACTGCCGATGGAAGACGCAAAAACAAAGGACGTGCCAAGCCTTATATGGCTATGCTTTTCCTGGGCCACCACCAGAACATAACCGTGGGCATAAATCTATCTTATATTGTGGTTTATATTCCTATTTACATTGATCCTCCGGCATTAGCCGTGGCCGCGGATATGTCTTTTATCATTGCGTCAAAATGTTCTTTTTACGTCGCACGGTGGTGACGATCTGACATACTGAGAACGACGATGTATGTATCGCGGAGCGTCCGGGTCCGGGGTCGGGAACCGCAAAAACAGTTAACTACAAAGGGGAAGATGAAGAAAAGTGGATAACGATGAGCGTATCAGCGCAGTTTATACGTTATCCACAAGTAGAGCCAACTGCGGATTTTCTGATGGCACGGATAAATTTTGTTGGCACGCTCCGCGCGCCTGTTTGCGGTGACGAAACGCGACGCTTATGGTGCGGCGTACGCCGTGTCCAGGCGGCTTGATCAATCTATCTGTGCCACAATCTTTGTCACCGTTTATCGTTGGGCGTTTTCCAATGCCACTCTGGCCATATACATTGCGCCAATCGGCACGACATCTTCTCCCAGCGCCGACAGACGCACCTCAGGCAATGGTCGGAATATCTGCATCACATAAGGCTCGATAGCTCCGGCGACGGCGTCGCGGAACGGTTTGCCGATCTGGGACAGTCCTCCGCCGAGCACGATTACCTGCGGGTGCATGAGGTGGATGACGTGGGAAAGCATGAAACCCATATCATCGGCGACTTGGCGGAGCAGTTCGACGGCGGCGGGGTCGTGGGCGTCCAGGGCGGGGCCAAGGAATCGCGCTTCGCCGCCGGTCGGGCCGTCGGGGCGGCATGACAGGCGTGCCAGAAGTGATTGCGGTTGCTCAAGTTGCAGTTGGCGGATGCGTTTATCCACCGCCCAGCCCGAGCAGCGGTCTTCGATGATTGTCCCTATGCGGTCGAGGCGCAGGTGGCCGAATTCGACCTCGCCGGGGGGGGCGCCATGGTAAATCCGGCCATCTACGACCAGGCCGCCGCCGACGCCGCTGCCCATGTTAGTATAGAAGACCGGGTCGAATCCTTTGCCAGATCCCAGGTTTGCTTCGCCGAGGGCCGCGACGTTGGAATCATTTTCGATCACGATCGGGCATTGGGCCAGTTCCGCCAGCCAGGAGCGCAGGTCGAAGTCATTCCAGCCATCGATGTGGTGCGAGCAGGCGATGCGACCGGTGCGCCAATGGACCGGTCCGCCGAATCCCACCCCGATCGCCGCAGGGGTCTGTCCGCCGGTAAGCTCGCGCAAGCCCTGTTCGATCTGGCGGCAGATGGCCGCGCCGCCGTCCTGGCGTTGCACCGCCGCCCGCCAGCGCCGATCGATGCGACCGCCGGCGTCGCCGCTGACGATCTGGAGTTTGGTGCCGCCGATTTCTATGGCGACGATCGCCGCCGTCGCGGTTGTCGTTGATTCTGCCGGTTCCATGCCGGTGATACTAATACCCATGGGGTTTGGTCTCAATCGTGGCGCAAGCGATGAAGGGCCTGCGTGCGGTTCAGACCGCTGTCGCGGGGCCATCCAGAGTGTCTTGCGGCTCTTTCTCATCGTCGTTACAGTACGGGCATGAGCGCGAACCATACTACAGACACTCAGAGCAAGCGGTCGGACTTTCTGGCTACCACCTTCGAACCGCTCGAGGGTCGTCTTTTGCTCTCCCGCGTCACTCTCACGGGCCACCTTCTCGAGGTTGTGGGCGATCTCAATTCCTCCAACCGCATCATTCTTTCGCTGAGCCAGAATGCCCATTACATATTTCTTAAGATCAACGGCGCTACCCAGAGCTTTCATCGCGGGCAAATCCACACCGTCGAGATCTTTGGCGGCAATTACGCCGATTATATCGTTGCCCGGTCGCACCATCGCCAGACCATCGACTGCCCCGAAACCATCGTCGGCGGCGGGGGCGACGACACGCTGCTAGGGGGTAATGGCGAGGATGTCATTTTCGCCAATGGCACGGGCAATAGCCTACTGGAAAGCGGCTACGCCAATTCCACCATCGTCGGCGGCACCGGCCAGGATACCCTGATCGGCGGCGTCGGTGACAATGTCCTCATCGCCGGCACCGGTAACCAGCTTCTGGAAGGTGGCGATGGCACCGGCGCCGATGTGCTTTTGGGCGGTACGGGCAACGACACGCTGATAGGCAACACCGGACATGACTACTTGCTGGGCTACAAGGGCGATAATCTGATAAACGCCACCGGCGGACAGGACACCATATACGAGGGCTCCGGCAACGACACGGTTATCGGCGGGGGCGGCCAGGAAATCCACGACGGGATTTACGCCGGGTTCTTTAAGCTTCTCGCAGACGTGATGCCAACGATACCGGGGGAATGAAGTGCAACGGCCAGGGGATAAGGGACAGGGATGGAAAAATCGATGCGGTGGTGCGGATACGGAGATAAGATGCGGTTTCCGATCCGCGTTCCTGGATACATGGTTTCCCGTTGACTGGAGCGCTGACAACGCTACCATGCTAACATCACAACAAGGAGATATATGATTGCTCGCTTTACTTTCCGCTGGCGTCAATTGGTCGTGGCTTGCGCCGTGCTCATGGCGTTGTGCGCGACGGGGGCATCGTTTGCCCAGGTTCTCGACCAGGTTCCCGCCGATGCCCTGGGAGTCCTGAAGTTCCACAATCTCGACCAGATTAATGCCAAAGTGGCGGCCCTGGCCAAGCAGTTCGCTCTCAATGCCATGGCGCCGCAGATGGATGATCCACTGGCGTTCCTGATGGCCGAGGCCAAGGTCAAGGCCGGTTTGGACAAGGCCGGAGACGTGGCGCTCGTCTGGGCTAATGCAGATATGATCGCCGATAAGCCGCCGTTGATCGTTCTGGTTCCGGTTACCGATTACAAGGCGTTCGTCGCCAACTTTGCTCCAGCCGAGAAGGAAGGCGAACTGGACAAGGTGGTTTTCAAGGATGCCGACAAGCCGGCCTACATGGCCAACTGGGGTACGTTTGCCGCCATCAGCTCCGCCAAGGAACTCCTGGCCGCCAAACCAGCCGGATTGAAGCTGACGGGCATGGCGGCCAAGGAAATGGCTACCCGCGATGCCGCGATCTTTTTCAATCTCAAGGTTCTGGGACCCAAACTCCTGTCCGAACTGGCCAAGAATAAGGATCAGATTCTCGAGCAGATGGAGACGGTTCTCGCGCAGGCGCCCAATGCCGATCCCAAGTATGCGCCGGTCATTAAGGCCGTCATGGGGCAGTACATTTCCATCGCCGAAATCTTCCTGCGCGATGCCCAGGGCGCCACTTATGCCTTGAACCTGTCCAACGACGGCATTGCGACGTTCATGACCGTGGATCTTAATCCGGCCAGCTACACCGGCCAGCTCGTGCAGAAGTTGAAGAACACCGGCGCCTCGCTGCTGAGCGGCTTGCCCAATGTGTCATACCTGGTTTACGGAGGCGCCGTGGTTGATTCGGCGGTATGGGATCAGGTCGTGACGGATGGCGTGGCGCCTATTATTGCGTCGATCAAGACGCTGAACGATCCCAAGATGGACAAGGCCGTCGCCGCGTATGTGGATTCGATGCACCAGATTCTAGGTTTGGAGAAGAGCGTGGCGTTGGGCATGCCCATGCCCAGCGGTCCGGTAGGAAAGAGTTCACTCTTCCAAGTGGTTGGGTTTATGGAAGGAGATGCCCAGAAGATACTCGACGCCCAGAAGCAGGGTGTGGATGTCGCCGGGGATTTGCTGGGTGTTATCGGCAGCCAGGGAGTCAAAGCCTCGATGACTTACACCCCCAACATCAAGACGATTGACGGGGTATCCTTCAGCGAGATAAAGACCAAGACCGAGGTGCCGGCGGATCAGCCCCAGGCCGCGATGATGAACAACATGCTTTTTGGCCCCAATGGGCAGGTCGTGGAACTTGGCGTGGTGGATGCCGGCCATCTGGCCATGGCCATGGGCGTTGACGACAAGCTTCTTGGGGATCTGGTTACTTCCTCCAAGGCGAAAGATGTTGCCCTTGGCAACGCCGCCCACGTCCAGGAAGTTGCCAGGAATCTTCCGGCCAAGCGCATCGCCGTGGCCTACATCGCGGTGGACAATATCGTTACGGCGGTAATGAACGCCGCCGCCCAGTTTAACGTGGCCATCCCCGTGAAGTTGCCTGAGAATCTGCCTCCAGTTGGCGTGGCCGTGGCCAGTGAAGGCGCCGGCATTCGCTGTGATACGTATATCTCGAACAAGCTGGTTTCCGCTTTGATTTCCGCCGGGATGCAGGTTTGGCAGACCTTCGTCGCTCCAACCGCGCCCGGTGGCCCCGGCGCGCTGTGATAAAAAGACGGAAGGCAAGAGACACGTCAAGGCTAAGGAGCCAGGCAAAAACAACTCCGCAGAAAGCCCCTCACCCCGACCCTGAGTGCCGGGGCGAGGGAGAAACTGCGGAGTTATTCCTGCGCACCTGCTAAGCAACTGCGTCGCCATCCCTTCTTCTGCCTTGCTCCGAATACGGTGCCAGGCAGAACGAGAGGCGTAGCTATTGGACTGGAATTTCTACACGCTCAAAGGTTGAGCAGAGGCCGCCGACTCCCGACTGTCCAGCATCTCCTCCGCTCCGCATCGGGGGCGGAAGAAACAACCGAGTACTTTTCCACGGGTTTCGCCCGCCAAACGCGGGCTTCACCCGTGGCTACAGCCCTTGGCCCCGGGGCCCAAACGAGGCGGCTGGCCACCGAAGCCAAAGCGGCGGCGTTGCCGCCGCACTCCATAAAAGACAGCACCAGCTGACGGGTGCCATGGATTTTCAAACACCGGCTGTCACATGGCAAAACCCCCGATCTCCGAATTCTTGCCTGTTCCGATCCCAGCCCCCGACTCCCGACTCCTATTCCCCAAACAACGCTCTTATCTTTCGGCCGATATCATCGCTGCGCATCAGGCTTTCGCCGACCAGGATGGCGTTGACGCCGACAGCGGCCAGCCGGCGTATGTCTTCGTGGCTGTGAACACCGCTTTCGCTGACCAGAACCTGCCGGTCTTCCACCAGTTCTGCCATGCGCAACGTAGTCCTGATGTCTGTGCGGAAACTGCGCAGATCACGATTGTTGATACCCAACAGACTGTAGCGTGGAAGCGGGAGTCCGATCACCAGGTCGCGCACGCGCATGAAGTTTTCCAGATCGTGGACCTCGATCAGGCAGGTCATGTTCAGTTCGGTAGCCAGTATCTGGAGGTCGATCAGCAGGCCGGTCTCCAGGCATTCGGCGATGAGCAGGATGGCATCCGCGCCGGCTGCCCGGGCTTCGTACACCTGGTAGGGATCGATGATGAAGTCCTTGCGCAGCACCGGCAGCGGCACGGCGGCGCGAACCGCGTGGATGAAGCTTAGATGCCCCTGGAAATATTTTTCATCGGTCAGCACGCTCAGAGCATCCGCCCCGGCGGCGGCGTACTGCCGGGCGATATCCACCGGATCGAAGTCGGCCCGGATCAGGCCGGCGCTGGGCGAGGCCTTTTTGACCTCGGCGATAAGTTTTACCGGCCGCCGGCCTTTGCCGGTTACGGCTTGGAAGAAGTTGCGCGGCCGGCCCAGGGCGGCGATCTGTTTCTTGAGGTCCGCGACGCCCACAAGTTGGCGCCGCTGCTCGACTTCCTGACGCTTGGTGGCGAGAATCTCATCCAGTATCGTACTCACAGTCCTTGGTTTTAGGTCCGAGCCGCCCAATGTCAATCCTCGCCAGCATTGAACAACTTCAGGTCGATTGGGGATTCCTGGCCTGGTTGCTGGTGGCCATTGTTCTGGCCGTCAAGCTGCGCGTGTTCCATCCTCGTTCCATCAAGAGCCCGGATCGTATGGGGCACGACGAGCCACTGGGACCGCTGCTGGTGGTTTTTGTGATTGCCGGTTTGACCTGGTTCGCCGCCCAAGTCGCTTTTGTTTCCTTCCGATGCCAGCAACTGGGTCACGTGCTGGACACCCAGAACCTGTCGCCGTCGGATGGGGCCTTTATAAGCACTGTGCCTGGCTTATTGGGGATGGCGTTCCTGTTCATCGGCGACCGCTTCTCAGGTCGTGGATTGCTGGACAGACTCGGTCTTACCACGGGGTTTTTCAGAGGTTTGGCCCAGGGTTTGTTGGGAATCATCATGGTCTGGCCGGTGGTGATTTCCGTGATGTTTGCCAGTGAACTGCTTTACCAGCACTGGCATTTTGAGCATCCCCATGAGCACGACTTGCTCAGGAGCCTTGGCGGTGCCCACGAAATGGCCATGAGGGTTTTGCTGATTTTTGGCGCTTGCGTGGTGGCGCCGATTTTCGAGGAATACGCTTTTCGCGCCCACCTCCAGACGTTCCTGCGGCAGTTCTTCATCGCCAGACGCCTTTCACCATCCACCGGAGTGCCTGTGGAGGGTGAAGGAGTTAGTCGCGCCACCTTTGCGAACGAGCCACCCGTCGGCCCCGATTCTCCCTCCCTGGGTATGCTGGCGGCTGGTAACAGTGGGGGCCTTAACCCCCGAATGCAGATTCCCGACTCCCGACTCCCGACCCCCGACCCCCGACCCCCGGCCCCTCGCCTCTGGCAGTCATGGTTGGCGATTGTTTTCGCATCGTTGTTGTTCGCGATGATCCATCCGGGGTGGATGCGGCCGGGCATTTTTGTGCTGTCCCTTGGTTTGGGGTACATCTACGAGCGCACGGGCAACCTCTGGGCCGCCATAACCATGCACGCCCTCTTCAATTCCATCTCGACTATCGTGTATTTGAATGTTGGTTGACGGCGGCTTCCCGGAGGCGCTTCTGGCGCAGCAGCAGGGCGATCATCATCTCGTAGTTGCCCATCAGCATCGCCGACTGCCATCCCGCCCGGCCGTCCAGGAAACCGACGCGCACGATGTACATGTAGAATGGCCTCCAGATGAAGCGCATAGGCAGCATGGGCCAGAGGATGCGCCGCAGCCATTGATGCAGGCGCAGGTCGTTCTTGAACAATTGTTCGGGTTTGGCGGCCGAACCGTGCCTGCCGGCCTTGAGCAACTCCTGGCTTTCCATGTCGGCATAGCGGATATGTTTTTCGATCAGTCTTGACATGCTCTCACGGCGGATGTGCAACAGTTCCCCTTTGAGATAGTCCGTCCGCCCGTTGCAGACGACGTGTTCGTGGACGCTGCGATCTTCATAACGCGCCTGGCCGCGCCGCCAGAAGCGCAGGTTCCATGATGGATAGAGCCCCCCGTGCCGGACCAACTGTCCCATGGATATCAGCAGTCGATTGACATAGTACCCGCTGGCGGAGGCGGCGTCGGTGGCGATGGCCAGGATCTCACGCTTTAAGGCCGGGGTGATGCGTTCATCGGCATCGAGAATCAAAATCCACTGGCCGCGGAAGGGCAGATTGTCCAGTCCCCAGTTCTTTTGGGCCGCATAGTTCTCGAACTTGTGCTCTACGACCGTGGCCCCGCATTGACGGGCCAGTTCCTGCGTGCCGTCCTTGCTGCAGGAGTCCAGGACAAAGACCGGGCCCAGGCGCCTGGCGTTGTTGACGGCCTCGACAATGTGGTCGGCTTCGTTCAAGGTCGGGATGAGCACCTCGACCAGAGGTGGTTGTCCGGTCGTCGCAACAACAGGAGTGTCTTCCGCCAGACGCCGCTTTACGCATTTGTCGCCGCTCCTGCGCCAGTGCGATTCCCGCTCCTTGATTTTCAGTTCGATCCAGTATTCGTACATGGCCATGAGCAGCGCATAGGAGAGTCCCGCGTGTCCATCGAGGAAGCCGCCGCCGAGGATATAGCCGGCCAGAAAGCGCCATATCGGCCGTCCGCCCAGGAAATAGCTCATGTTTTTGAGCGACCGTCGCCGCACCATGCGGTCCCTGCTCCACAGCGACATGAGGCTTGGCCAGCCGCGGCTTCGCTGTTTTACGCCTTCCAGGGCCTCACGCGAGCTATAGAAGTTATGCTTCAGGAACCAGCGTTCCATGCCGCTATTGAAGCTGTAGTGGATGAAATGGCTCTGCAGGGAACCGATGGCGCCATCGACGATGGGGTGGACGTTGGTTTCCCGCACTTCGTAGCTGACGCGCGACGGCCGCACCAGCCGCATGATCCACACCGGGTAGCTGCTGCTGCGCTTGATCCATTGTCCCATGTACATGTTCTTGAAGCGCACGCGGTAGGCGGCCTGGCGCCGCCCCGGGTCGTTGATCACGCGGAGGATTTCTGCCGCCAGGTCTTCCGGCACGCGCTCGTCGGCGTCGCAGATGTAGAGCCAGGGATGTTTGTAGGCAATTTCATGCAAGGCGTAGTTGCGTTGTTTCCATTCGGTGTCGAAGGGTCGCTGGAATATGCGCACGTTGGGGAAGGCCGCGGCGATTTTCAGGGTGCGATCGGTGGAGAAGCTGTCGAGGATGACGATGTCGTCGGAGAACGCCAGGGCGCGCAGGCAGTCGGCGATATTGTCTTCCTCGTCGCGGGTGAGGATGACCACGCTGGGCGGTTCGCCGCTGGTCTGCCCGACCGGCGCCAGGACAGGCGTCGCTGGTATCCCGGTTGCTTCGTCGGTCTGTTGCGCAGGGGGCGGCATCAACGGGACTCCTCTGTGTCCGATCCATCATACCGCAACGCCGCCCAGGCAGCGACACCACGCAGCGATGGCACAACCCGCGTTGTGACAATAGACGCCCAGCGGCAATTGTTCTTATGTTAGGTTTTTGTCACTGACATACTGTTGTCGGTGGGGTTTGGTAAACATCCGCCAACAAGTCCGGCCACGCGGGAGTGAGCCGGACGATGGCTCTCGTCCGCCGTTCGGGGGGGCGGCGGGCGGGGGTTTTTAAGGGGCCAGGTGGTTTTAGCGTGGCATAACCATTCTGGTCTCAACCCCCGATCTTTCACGCCCTTCCATAAATATAATCGTTCAAGAAATGAATCGTCTGGTCCTGCTTGCTGGCATAATGGGCATTGATATCTCCGATCGATATCAGTCCCACTATCTTCCCTTGCCCATCACACACCGGCACATGCCTTATCCGCCGCTCCTTCATGATGGCGCTGATGTCATCCAGGTCCGTATCCTCTTCGCAGCAGATCACTTTCCGCGTCATCACCTCCGCAACCTTCACTTCACCTGGCGACCGCAACTCCGCCACCACCCGCCTCAGCACATCACGTTCCGTGAATATTCCCACGATTCTTTCTCCATCCGACACCACCACCGCCCCTATCTTGTGCCGGTTCATTTCCAGCGTCGCTTCCAGCACTGTCGCGCTGGCCGCGATTTCATGCACCGCCGCTTCCTTGGCGGCCAAAATATCTCGTGCCGTAGGCATACGCAAAACCTCCAAGCCCACATGCGAGTATAGCCACCGCGCCATCGTCCTGGCCACATCGTGAAAAGTGTCGCAAGCGGAATTCGGGCGTTGGATGACGGATGGTGGAAGTCGCAGGGCAAGGCGCGATTCTTCCGAGCGCCCCGGCGTCAGTTCCTGCTGCCATTGCTGACCACCGAACCGCGAACTCCCGATCCCGCCCTATCCCCCATGCCCTATACCCGGTATGCTCTGTTGCATGATGCCTGTTGTCGCTATCGTCGGCCGGCCCAATGTCGGCAAGAGCTCTCTTCTCAATGCCCTCTCCGGTAAGCGCATCAGCATTGTCCAGGACATGCCCGGCGTCACCCGCGACCGGGTATCCATGCCCCTGGAGATCGACGGCCATTTCATCGAACTGGTCGACACCGGCGGCTACGGCTTCGACGATCCCGACCTGGCCGTCGAGATCAAGCACCAGATCGAGATGGCCATGGTCCGGGCCAATCTGGTTTTGCTGGTCGTCGACTGTGTCGATGGTCCCACTACCGCCGACAAGGAGATCGCCGGCCTCCTTCGCCAGAAGGAAATCAAGACCGTCCTGGTAGCCAACAAGGCCGATGGTCCCAACGCCGATGTGGCTCTGGCCGATTTCGCCCGCCTGGGCCTGGGCACGCCCATCGGCGTCTCCGCCTTGCGCGCCCGCAACCTCGAACTGGTCATTGACGCCATCGGCGCCAACCTCGATCTATCTTCGGCCCCGACCACGCTTCCCGATCCCCAGATGATGGTCGCCATCGTCGGCAAGCGCAACGCCGGCAAGAGCACCCTGGTGAACTCCATCGCCGCCATTTATGAGGGAGAAGGCGATCGCGTCATCGTTTCCGAGGTGCCCGGCACCACCCGCGACAGCATTGACGTCCGCTTTGAGAAGGAAGGCAAAACGCTGGTCGTCATCGACACCGCCGGCGTCCGTAAAAAGCGGCACATGGTCACCAACGACATCGAATTCTACAGTTTCCATCGTGCCGAGCGTTCCATTCGCCGGGCCGATGTCGTCCTGCTGCTGGTCGATGGCACCGAACCCATCAGCGATCCCGATCGCAAGCTTGGCGCCTATATCCTGGGCGAGTTCAAGCCCGTGGTTATCGTCGTCAATAAGTGGGACCTGGCCCGCAAGATCATCCGCGAGAATCGCGCCGCTGAAGCCTCCACCGAAGTCGCGGTGCGTGATGAGGATCTCATGGTCGAGTATCGCAAGTACCTCGACAACGAGATGCCCAACCTGAAGTTCGCTCCCATCGCCTTCGTCACCGCCACCGAAGGCCGCAATGTCGAGGGATTGATGAATCTCTGTCAGCACCTCTTCAACCAGACCAATCTGCGTCTCAATACCGCCCGTCTCAACCAGGCGGTGCGCCAGATCCTCGACCAGCGTCTTCCCAGCACCCAGGGCGGCCACAAGCCGCGCGTCTATTACGCCACTCAGACCGACGTTGCCCCGCCGACCATCGTATTGTTTACCAATAATACCGAATATTTCACCGAAGCTTATCTGCGTTTCATGATCAACCGTTTCCGCGAGCTTCTGCCCTACGCCCAGGTTCCCATCAAGCTCCTGGTCCGCGGCCGCGACCAGAACGCGGCCATGCGCGCCATCCAGGCCGAGGATGCTTCTTCACCCGCCGCGTCCCCGCGCCGTCAGGGTCCTGGCAAGCGTCCTTCCGAGCCCAAGCCGCATCCCAAGCGCGCCCATTTCCCCACTTCCCCCCGCGGACGCCGGCAGCATCCACATTAGGCCGGCGTTAAATCCCAACTGTCTTTTCCTGTGGCTCCTGCCGCGAGCGTTTTTTTCGGCCGTTTCGACCGGGAGAAAATTTCGAAGTTATTAACGCGTTGTTCACTTGACAGCAGCGTATCACTATGGCATAATTCTCTTTCTTGAGTTCACCTACCTCCGGCACGGAATTCGCCGCGGTGATTGAACTGTGGCAGTTTGCGATTTTGTGCCGATCGCTGTTTATCAGCGTTTCTTTCAGACCCGTCGCGTTATCAAGCGGAGCTTGATTCCGAAGGTCGCCTTCGGTCGGGTTCTCGCGACTCAAGTTTTGGCCGCCTTTTGGCCGATCTTGCTCTTTCGCGACGGTTGGTCCGCTAAATTTAGCGGGAGCCGAAATTTTTTGGCCGTCAGCCGTTGACAGCGGCGGAGACGACGATAAGATTTCGCCTCCCTTCGTCGGCCGCTAAACGGGCTGACGCATGAGAAGGATGCTCTTTGACAAGTGAATAGTCGGAATGCCGCGAGGATGTGTGCCTGGAGGCTTGCTGTACAAGCAAGTGGTCCAGGCGATCCAAGTCGCTGCTTCTTAGCCGGAGCAGCGCAAAAGATCTCAAACATCTTCGTGGTGCACGCAAGATAGTGATCTTCCTTGATCATTTTTTTTGAGAAGCCATCGAGAATGTTTGAGCCTTGCATCAGGATGGAAAGACTTCTGGCCGCTTGCGGTCAGAGGGAAGTTCATCTTGACTGACCTCGTCGTCATAGCCGGTGACGGGGCAGTAACACCCGTTTGGAGAAACGTCTTAAATCCAAGCGGTGGACAAACTCATTTCGAGGATAAACGCACCCTGTGAAACTGTTAGTCCCGGCGTCACGCCGGGCATGAGGAACGGGGTGTGCCAAGAAATTCAATTGAAGAGTTTGATCCTGGCTCAGCCTGAACGCTGGCGGCGTGGCTAAGACATGCAAGTCGCACGCACGTAGCAATACGTGAGTGGCGAACGGGTGAGTAATGAATCGCTAATGTGCCCCGGACACTGAGATAGCCGGCCGAAAGGCCGGGTAATACCAGATGATATAACCGATCCGCATGGGTTGGTTCTCAAAGGTCCGCCGGTCTGGGAGCAGGCGATTTCGTATCAGCTAGTTGGTGAGGTAACGGCTCACCAAGGCGATGACGCGTAGCCGGACTGAGAGGTTGGCCGGCCACATTGGGACTGAGACACTGCCCAGACTCCTACGGGGGGCTGCAGTAACGAATCTTCCGCAATGCACGAAAGTGTGACGGAGCGACGCCGCGTGTAGGACGAAGCCCTTCGGGGTGTAAACTACTGTCAGGGGTTAGAAAGTTCTGATCAACCCCAGAGGAAGGCACGGCTAACTCTGTGCCAGCAGCCGCGGTAAGACAGAGGTGCCAAGCGTTAGGCGGAATCACTGGGCTTAAAGCGTGTGTAGGCGGATTTCTAAGTACCTTGTGAAATCCCACGGCTCAACCGTGGAACTGCTTGGTATACTGGTTATCTTGAGCCACTTAGGGGCTACCGGAACAAATGGTGGAGCGGTGAAATGCGTAGATATCATTTGGAACGCCAAAGGTGAAAACAGGTAGCTGGGAGTGTGCTGACGCTGAGACACGAAAGCCAGGGGAGCGAACGGGATTAGATACCCCGGTAGTCCTGGCCGTAAACGATGTCGACTAGATCGTGGGTCCTCTGACGGACTCACGGTCGAAGCCAAAGTGCTAAGTCGACCGCCTGGGAAGTACGGTCGCAAGGCTAAAACTCAAAGGAATTGACGGGGGCTCACACAAGCGGTGGAGCATGTGGTTCAATTCGAAGCAACGCGCAGAACCTTACCTGGGCTTGACATGCTAGGATTATCCCTATGAAAGTAGGGTAGGCCCTTCGGGGTACAACTAGTACAGGTGCTGCATGGCTGTCGTCAGCTCGTGTCGTGAGATGTCGGGTTAAGTCCCTTAACGAGCGAAACCTTTACCCTTAGTTACCAGCGGGTTATGCCGGGGACTCTAAGGGGACTGCCGGTGTCAAACCGGAGGAAGGTGGAGATGACGTCAAGTCCTCATGGCCTTTATGCCCAGGGCCACACACGTGCTACAATGGCGTTCATAAAGCGTCCCTAAACCGCGAGGTCATGGAAATCGCAAAAATAACGCCCCAGTTCAGATCGGAGGCTGCAACTCGCCTCCGTGAAGTTGGAATCGCTAGTAATCGCGGATCAGCTACGCCGCGGTGAATGTGTTCCTGAGCCTTGTACACACCGCCCGTCAAGTCATGGAAGCCGGAAATAGCCGAAGTGGCCACACTACTGTGGTCCCTACGCTAGGTTCGGTGACTGGGACTAAGTCGTAACAAGGTAGCCGTAGGGGAACCTGCGGCTGGATCACCTCCTTTCTAAGGGATTATCTTAGAAACCATCTCCGAGCAATCAGAGCATGGGTTCTTGTCAGCACAGCCTCGTTCACGATGCTGAATCGTGGGAACGACTGCGGAAACGCAGTCGGACGGCCTCCGACTATTCTCTTGTCCAAGATCGTTCTTGAACAAAAAGAAAGAGCCAAGAATTAATTCCTGGCTCTTTCTTTTTTTGTCGCGTGTGTGCAGTGCATCGTTCTCCGCTTACTGTTTGGTATTGGCGGGCCGCCCGACGGGCGTTTAGATTTGCCGGCGGCTTCAAGTCTTGCGCCAGCGATAGAGCTCGTCCAGTTTGCGAATTTTCTCGTCCTGCCACGCAAATGTCTCCCCGGTTTTACCCCGCTCGATCAGCTCTTTAACCGTCGCTACCGCTTCCTCGCGCCTCACCGCGTCAACCCACACCGGATAGGGTAGCCGCTCGAAATCTTTGCTCTGGATATTCCGCGTGTGGTTCAATACGTTCTTCAGAATCAGGCTGCACTCATCCGTCAGCGCCCACCCCAGGATGAAGAATACCTCGTCGAACGGCACCCCTGCCCGCGGGAATGCGCAGGGCGCTCCGCTGTCCAACACATACCCCGGCGGCAGGTAGCGCGCATATAGCCGTGGCGCGATCAGCGACCAGGTCAATCCCGGACACCCGAAAAACGTCTTTCCGCCGACCCCATGCAGGTACCAGTTGCCGCTCTTTTTGAATCGGTAGACATATTCGCCCTCATCCCGCCAGAACACGACCCATTGCGCCTGGGCGAATACAATGCGGTTCGTCGCCTTGTTGTAGTACCGGTAATCCTCATGCGGCAAACGCAGCGTCAGGGGTTTTGGGCGCGGTTCCGCGGTGACGATTGGCTCCGTCTGGCCTTGTTTTTCCAACTCCCGCACCAGCCGCAGCCGCGGCGCGGGTATCTTCCCCAGCCGGGCCCTGGCCAACTCCCGTTCGACCGTGATCGGCCGCGCCGCATAGGAAAACTCGTATGGTTCCACGATCTTCCCATCCACAATCCGCCGCAGGAATAGTTCGTTGTTCCCGATGGTCATGCCGCTGGTGGCCACCAGCTTGTCGCCTACCGTGGCGCCTGTGAAATACCTGGCCAGGGAACTGTCCATGCGCCAGCTCAGATTGGGCGTACACTCTATCTCGGCGATCGGTATGTTTTTTTCAAACACGCTTACTGACGTCGCCTTGGAGGGACGTTTGGTAAGTGTCAGCAGGACCACCTTCTGATGGGTATCGGTAAATTCCCCAGGTACGGCGGATACCTCAACCTGGCACGTCTCCTGCATCAGCTTGCGCAGCCCCGTCATTGTGGGTATGGTCAGGATCGTATCGCTGCAGATGAACACCAGCCGTCCGCCGGGTTTGAGCATGTCCATGCCCTTGACGATGAAGAAGGCGTAGGTCTCCTTCTTGATCTTTCGTCCCCCGCGCTTTCCGAAAATCGCGTCCAGTTCATCCTGTATGGCCGGGGCTATGCTTCCGCCAAAGGGCGGATTGCCGATTACTAGGTCGAATTGCTGAAGATTGGCCTGGAAATACTCGTAGCGATCAGTGGCCGACGTCCTCAAACATCCCGGCGGCATCCACCTGAAAAAATCACCCCGTTCCAATCCCCCTGGGACATTTCCAAGCCCCCTAGCCTTCCACTTTCTGGCGAAGGCCTGATGGGCCTGCCGGTCGATCTCGCACCCATGCAGGCACGTCGTATACCATGCTTTGACCTGTTGAGGCCCACATGTGTTGGCCAGGGCATCCACCATCGCAAAGATAAAAGCCCCATGCCCCCATGATGGTTCCAATACCCTCTGATCTGGGGTAAGGCGCAACCGTCGCAAGATAGCCGCCGCCGTGCTTGGCGGCGTCAGGTATTGTCCCAACTGCCGCTTGTTCTCTCGTGAAAGGCGTGCGACGCTCATGTTGAACCACCGCCGATCTTGCGGCAGCGCCTCGCCGGGGCAATTCCTCCCCCGGCATGCTGAAGAAGAGGAAAGGAGTAGAGGATGTTTTTTCCGCCAGCGGTCTGCTGCCTCTTTACGGTGCACTGGACGTTGCCAATTCGCCCTCCGCCGTCGCCGGCGGAGCATGAAAATTGCCGCGCATGACGAAATAGCCGCCGGTCAGGTTCCAGAAGATTTGGACGATGCGGATCGACATGGTCAGGGCGAAGGCGTCGCTTACGGAGCAGCCATGGCCCTTGGTGAGGGCGATGGCGAAGAATTCCATGACCCCGGCGCCCTGGGGCGAGATGGGAATGGCGCCGACGAGTACCACGACGGGCACCAGGGACCAGTAGTAGATGGCGTTCAGGGGCAGGCCGAAGGCCATGCCGGCCATGGTTGCCGAGACGATCACGGTCATGTGGACCGGGAAAGTGACCACCAGCGACCAGAGGACCAGCCAGGGGCGATGGCGGTAGATCTCCATGACTTGGATGGCATTGCGAACCTGTTTTTGCATGGGCAGGCGGGCGAGGATGAATTCCAGGCCAAAAAGCCGGTGCAGGACGGGCTGGTAGAAGATAAGCAGGCCCAGCGCCGTGCCGGCGACGATAAGCCCGCAGCCCATGGCGATGCGGCGGGATTCGATGACGGACCACTGCGTGGCGGCCATGCCGCCGCCGAGGATGATCAGAGCCAGCAACCCGATTATGCGGTCGATGAAGACGCTCATCACGGCGCGGGTGCGGTGCGGGGTGACCCGGCTGGCGTAATAGGCCTTGAGCACGTCGCCGCCCGTGCTGCCGGGCATGAAGGTGTTGTAGAACGCTCCGACCATGCAGATGACAAAGGCCTGGCCGACGCGCAGGTTGATATCCAGAGCCTTGAGTAATTCGTGCCAGCGATAGGCGCAGACAATGTAAGTGATGGGGATAAGCAGGAAGGCCAGCAAGAGGAAGATGCCGCGGGCATGGTGAAGCATGTGCTTGACGCCGCGTTCAACCAGCGGATAGGGAACCTCCACGTGATAGGGGCCGCGGACGGCGGAGGCATCAACCACCTCGACCGGTGCCCAATGAGTGTTCCAGTAACGCTGCCACAGGTTGCGGGGCTGGGTGACCACCAGCGGGTAATGATCGTAATTGGGATCGTCCGTGACCTTCAGGCCGAGGAGTTCCTTAACGACCGGGCGGCCGGCGTAGAGGATGGTGACTTTGGCGCGGTCACCCTTTACCAGAAGTTGGACCGCCGGCGCCCCCTTCGTCAGCGGACCCTGGCGCTGGAGCGCGAGGGGCAGGCCGTCCGGATCGATCACGTCAAAAGTGGACTGGTCGGAGGCCTCCCGGGTCAGACGCGCGGAAACCGGCCACTGGCCCGGCCGCATCATCATAACGCGGTCATACAGGGACATATTGGAGATGACGTAATAGATGCCGAAGACGGCGATGCCCCAGCGGAGGGTGAACGTGATGAGTTTCCTGGCTCGTTCGCTCATGAACTCTATTCTTCCTCGTCATGGTTCTCGGCTGGAGACGGCGGATTGGTGTCGATGACCACCGTGCCGGCCAGGGCGTCGCCGATGCGCTGCCGCAGCGGCGAAATCACGATCATGAGCAGTGGCAGAAAAAGCAGCAGGTTGGAAACGTCAATAAGACGTAATAAATTACGGATGAGAATAGCCCGCCGGCTGGGTGGGGCGCCGTCCATGCCCACCACCTTGAGACCCATCGTCCACTTGCCAAGGGTCTGACCGGTGAGCAATTCACTTACCAGAGTGTGGGTGACGTAGACCAGGTACCCGGCGCCGTAGAACCAGAATAGTCGGCTCTTCCATCCGCCGGCAAGAAGCGCGCTGACTAAGTCGCCGTGGGAGGAGTGGAGGATGCTCAGGGCCAGCCAGAGGAGGATGGGGAAGGCATCGATGCAGCCGGCCACCATGCGTGTCGGAGGTGGGGCCAGGGGGAGACGGAAGACAGACTTGGGAATCTGCTGGTTACGGCGGCGCAGAGTGGCAAGCATAATGACGACCAGGGCGATAACCACGACCTGAAACCACCAGGCGGCAACCATGCCAACGGGGGTGGCGAGGGAATTAACAGGAGCCAGATCCTGCAGAGGCGCGCCGCTGAGGTCGTATTTCTGCTGAAGAAGGCTGGCATCGGGTTTTTGCAGGAGCAGGAAGCGCAGTTCGCCATCGGCCTGGGCCATGGTGCGGTCGATCCAGGCGGAGCCCCGTGGCAGGGAGATGGAGCGCACCTCCAGCCAGTTTTGGTCGGGCGTCTGGATGAAGAGGCGGCCGGGATCGCCATCGCCGGCAACCCAAAGCCTGGCGCAGGCCGGGGTATTGAGCAGTTTGCAGGTGACGGCGGCAGGATGGGATTCGATGATGCCGGCATCCGTCCACTGACGGGAGGCTGGGTCGAACTGCCAGGTGCGGACGTTTCCGGCGGGACTGACGCCAGCCAGGATAAGATTGGCGCCCAGTGGGGCCAGGGAGATGCGGCGCGGCGCGTCGGCAATGAAGCTGCCGGGCAGATCGGCGACAGGTTCCCAGGCACCATCGGTAAACTGGAAAAGTCGGAGAGTGGACAGGGGCTGGGATGAAGGGGCGGTAGCCGGCAGGGATGCGGGCCGAGACTCTGGCAGATTGGACGCCGGCCGGGTTGTCGAGTTATCCCAGTCCTCATCCAGGAGCGAATCGGCGGCATCGGGCTGTGTCGCCGGCGGAGGAAATTTGCCCTCCTGGCCGATGGCCCACAGGGCTTCGCCGGCTCCGTTGACCAAGATAGCCCGGCCGTCGCCGGGAAGGGATGGGCCAGAAGTATAGCCGGTGGAGGAGAGCCGGCCCCACTGGCCATCCTCGAAAACCACGATAAGGTTGCCGCTCCAGTGGCCGAGATTGACGATGCGCCTGGTGAAAATTTCAACATCCTCGAAGGGGCCTTCGGCAGCCGCGACACGGGAAGGCCGCCGGCCGGGGACCAATGGGCTGGAAATCGTGGAGTCGCGGGGGTGAATGACGGAACGGCGGATGCGGACCTCCGGCGGCTCGATTCCAAGAGGATCGCGGACATTGGTGGCGACGTAGAGAACATCCTTGTCACCCTGGGCCAGCAATTCAAAGGGCGGATAGGCCTCGGTTGTAGCGGGAGAAGTGGCGGCGGCGACGACAGAGGGACCGCGGGTGGTGGTCTGGCCGGAGGCCGACATGGCGGCCACGGCACAAATCAAAATGACCATTAATCTGGTTCTATAGGTATTGGTCATGAGTCACGCCTAAGTACAGAGCCTAATGGCCTGCATCATCGGGAGCATCGAGGTCGATCTGCCTGCCGGCGCCGCTTTCTTTGGGGAAACGGAAAGTCCGATCATTAGGAGCGCCGGCGGCGTTACGAACCCTGGCGCCGGTCAGGTCGAGCCGCATAAGGCTTTTCGTATCCGGGAAGAACAGATCGAAGTGCCTGTTAATATGTGGCACACAAATATCCGCGCCCGGTGGCGCATTGGGGTCCGGCGCGACATCCAGTGGTCCCCAGAGGTTGGCGCGAACGAGGATTCGGCCATCGGGAGCATAGAGGATGACTTTGCGAGGAAGCTTCGTCGCGACATCGTACCAGATTTCCTTGACCGGAACCCAACGGTCGCCAAGGCTGACGCTCCAGAGGAACTGATAGGCGGCTTCCTCATTGTTAAAACGCATGGTGGGGACCGGAGCTGCCAGGAAATTGGTGTCGATCCGGCCTACGCCGAGCACTTCCAGGATCAGGTCCGGCCGCACGGGAATGCGGTCTGGGGCAAGGCGATCGATGCGATCGTAGCGGCCGTGCCAGAAGGTATCTATCTGGGGCACGACTTTGACCCAATAACGCTCGCGGTTGCTGCCAATCTCGAAAATATCCATCCCCGGCGCCTGGCCAATAAACAGTAGATCGCGGTCACGGCGGAAGCACAGCGTACCGTCGCCGCTGAATTCGTGCGCGGCGCCCTTATCGTCGAAGACTTTAGCGGCGAAATTGTGAGTAGCGGAAAGTGACGGGATGGCGCCATTGTTGAGGTTGATCTCCTGGACCACCTGGTCCATGGAAAGAGTCGCACCGAAGTAGGCTTGGGGTTGCGGTGGAAGACAAGCGCAGCCGGACAGAAACGGGGGCAGCAGCATCGCGAAAATAGTTACAAGTTGCAGCCTCATAGCTCCTCGTTGAGGATTTCGCCAATCTGGCGGCTGACCTCGACAATCTGCTCCTCGGTAAGTCGAGGGTTCAGCAGATCGAGTCGGTCTTCAGTGCCGCGCATGCGCACGGTCCACAGTTCACGGTCATCCTGCAGGCGGGACGATTCATATATGACTATGCGTTTGCGCATGAGGATAAGGCCCAGCACAAAACGGAAATTGAGCTTGGCTGGTTCGCTGGCCTCGGCGAGCCTGCGGAACAATTCACCCAAAACCTCGTCATCGACGAAAAGTTTCTTTTTTTGCTCTGGCCGGGGCAGGGTAGTTCGCCAGAAGGCGATGACGTCGGCACGATCAAGTTTGTCCCAGCACTGGAGATCGCAATCGAGCCGTTCGAAGCCCTGGGGTGTTTCCCGCAGGGCGGCCATAAGTTTCTCCTCGGGAGCGATCTGGCGTCCGCACACGTGGCATTGACTCTGGGCGCGGGAAACATCATAGGATCCCGCCGCCGGCCGGGCTGTTGCCGCCCTGGCCGCTCCATCGCTCTTGCCTGCTGCTTCCGTGCTCAAAAAAACCTCCGGGAAAACGAACTTTGTCTCTGTTTACCGTTTTTGTGGTGAAAAGTCGATAAGCAGGGCGAGAGGCGGGGCGAAGGGAAGCGGAATAGCTCGCCACGTATACACGCGCCCTCTTGGAGGCCTGCAGTATTCAAAATTCGCCATTGCAGCCGCTCCGCGGCCGGCTACAACACTTCCATCGCCCGCGGATAGCTGCCCAGAACGGTTAGCTGAAGGCAGTGCTTCTTGGCTTGTTCGATGGCGGCCTGCATCTGGATGCTGTCGGCATGGCCTTCGGCGTCGATGAAGAAGTAGTATTCCCAGTTGACCTTCTTGCTGGGGCGTTTCTCGATGTCGGTGAGGTTGATGCCGTTTTCCTTAAAAACGTCCAGGACGTCGGCCAAGGCCCCTGCCTGGTGGTTGGTGGTAAACATGATGGCGGTTTTGTCTTCGCCGCTGGTGCGGGCGGTTTCCCGGCCGATCACGAAGAAGCGGGTGACGTTGTCGGGGTTGTCCTCGATATTCTCGAAGAGCATGTTCAGACCGTACAACTCGGCGGCGAGGCTGGAGCCGATGGCGGCGGCACCGGGTTCGGTGGCCGCCAGTTGCGCGGCGTGGCTGGTGCTGACGGTGGGTTGGACATCGCGTCCTTTGGCGATGGCGCTGAGCCAGTCGCGCACCTGGGCGAAGACCTCGGGTTTGGAATAGATGCGTTGCACGGAATCCCACGGCTCCTTGGCCAGGAGGTTATGGTGGATGGTGATTTTGACCTCGGCGCAGATGCGCGCCGAGCTGGTGAGGAAGGCATCGAGGGTATCGACCACACCGCCGTGGATGCTGTTCTCGACGGGCACCAGGCCGTAGTCAACGTGGCCGCGGACCACTTCTTCAAATACCACGCCGATGGCCGCCAGGGGCACGTGAGAGACGGAGCTGCCGAACTTGCGCATCGAGGCCAGGTGGGAGAAGGAGCCGACGGGTCCGAGGAATCCGATCCGCAGGGGCCGCTCCAGGGCGAACGAGCCGCTCATCAATTCCCGGTAGACGGCTTCGAGGCAGCGGTTTTCCAGGGGCCCCTGGTTGAGTTGGCGGACTTTATCGAGGATGTACTTCTCGCGGTCGGGGGCGTAGATGGGGGTGTTGCTTGCCTGTTTGACTTTGCCCACTTCCACGACGACGCGGGCACGCTCGTTGAGAAGCGCGACGACCTGGGCATCGAGGGAGTCGATCCTTTGCCGGAGGCTTTGCAGTGCCTTGTCCTGTTCGGGGGAAGGGTTGGAGGGTGGATTGGGGCTGGCGGACATGGCTATTTTGTAGCCGGGACAGAGGCTAGTCGCAAGAGTTACGTGTATTCTACAGTCCAACTTGACCATCCTGGGCAGCAGCCCGGTTGCCTCTGGCCATCTTTTCCGCAAGTTTTCGCCCCTCATGGACCGATAATACGATTAGAGGGAGTCTTCGCGCGCCGAGGAAATAGCTATGTTGGTCCAGGATATACTGTTATTGCTTCCGAAAGACGCCGGGAAGATCACTTTGGCGATCGCCCTGGTTGGGACGGCGTTGGGGGCAGGACTGTGGCTGTTGGGATCGCGATTCAGCCGGTCGATGATAACATTATGCCTGGTGTCGCTGGGGGCCGTGATCGGCATGCGCCTTCCGCAGTGGTATGGCTGGAAGATCGAACCGTGGGCGGTGGCACTGGGCGGGGTGCTGGTAATGGGGGTCTTCGGGTATATCTTTCACCGCTTCTGGGTGGCGTTGGGCCTGGGGATGGTTCTGATGGCATGGACGGCTATTGGCATTTGGGTAACTATAAACGGCAACAAGCCTTGGAACTGGCCGGAATACCAGGCCCAGATGTCCGCAATTGATTACCTGCGCTGCGTGTATCAGCAGTTGCCGGTTGATGTTACGCGCATTCTGCCATGTGCCTGCGGGGCGGCGTTATTGAGCGGGTTGGCCGGGGCGCTGATATGGCCACGGCTGGGAATGGTGCTGTTGTATAGCATGGCCGGTGTGTTGCTCTTGACGGGAATGGGACTTCTGGCCGCCGAGCGTCTTCAGCCGCAGTGGCTTGAACGCCTGCCCAGGCAGGGGCGCTCGCAGGTGGGCTTTTTGCTGGGGATGGTTGGCGTCGGGGCATTGATCCAATGGTATTTGGCCCCGTCGCGAAAACAGGCCCCCAAGCCAGCACCACCGCCAGAGACATTGGCGGCGAAGGATTGAGGTAGCCGATGAATATTAACAGGTTCTAAGCGCTTGGGCCGGGGCATGACGTTCCGGCGACAGGCGTTGGATGCTCAGCACGAGGGAGTCGTGTTCGTACTGGCCGCCGCACCCACCACCCCCACCACAACGCCGCACGCGGCGCCGGTGTGGTTCCCAACCCAGTTCCCCTCGCACTGGCCGGGTCAAAACGACATCGTGTCGTGGTGCGCCAAGATCGGTCCGGCGGAATCCGCGGTGCTGATATTAATGGGGATCGTCTACATGTTGTGGGGCATCAAGATCTTCCGCATATTGGTAATGTTGAATGCGGCGGTGCTGGGCGCCTACCTCGGGGCGGCGCTGGGCGAGAAATCCCGTGATCCGATTCCCTGCGCGGTCATCGGGGCGTTTACGGCGGCGGCGATATCGTTCCCGCTGATGAAATACATGGTCGCGGTAATGGGCGGAGCGTTTGGGGCCATCCTGGGCGCTACTATCTGGCGCATAATGTCGCCGCATAACGCCGATCTGACCTGGCTGGGGGCGATCATCGGCCTGATCTGTTTCGGGGCGCTGTCGCTGGCGGTGTTCCACGGTTGCGTGATGATGTACACCAGCCTGCAGGGGGCGGTCATGCTCATATTTGGGATACTGGGGCTGATTTTTCAGTACCGGGATACGGTCCAGATCATTCCGGCGCAATTGTATACGCGTCCGTTCATTCTTCCCGCCGCCATTTTCATCTCCATGCTCATCGGCCTGACCTACCAGCAAGCCACCCCCGCCGGCAGTGCCGCGCCGGTGGCCAAGAAGTAGCAGGGCACGCCAGAGGCGCTGATTTCTCTGCATACGTGGCGATGGCACGCCGGTTACCGGCTGCGAAAGGCTTCGATTACCAGGGCCGCTACGATAAAAATGCCGCCGCAGACGATCCATTTGGAGGGGTGTTCGGGCGTGAGCAGGGCAACCCAGACGGGATTGAGCGCCGGTTCCAGGGTCATGAGCAGCGATGCATCCACCGGTTCGACGTGGCGCAGGGCCACCTGCAACATCACGTACGGCATGGCCAGCAGCACTACGCCAAAGCCGGCGAGCAGGGCGGCCTGCCCCGGGGTTACGCCCAGGGCGTCCTGGCTCAGGGCTATGGGCAGAAGCACCAGTGCGGCGCCAAGGTTGTTGAAGACGACGATCTGGACGGGATTGACCTTGCCGCCGGAGGCGAGGTTTAGCTTTTCCAGCACCATGATGATCGCCGCGAAGAACACACCGGAACCGGCGCCGGCCAGCGGGCCGATCCATCCCACGCGTTTTTCCAAGAAGACAGACAGGAGAATGACGGCGATTCCCGTCATGGCGCAGGCCATGGCCAGGGCCGTGCGACCGGAGATGCGCCGTCTTTGGAAAACCCAGGCCAGCAGAGCGCACCAGGCTGGAGCGGTGTACTGGAGATAGATGGCGATGGCCGCCGTCGAGGTCTTGGTGGAGATGATGAACAGCGTTATAACCCCTGTGTAGATCATGGCGCTGAGCAGCATCCACGGGATATTAGGGCGCCGGCCGTGTGACCATGGCAGGGCCAGCAGCATTCCCGCCAGGGCCCCCAAGGAGCGGTAGAACGTGAATCCCATCGGTTTGACGTTGGCCAGGAAGGGTATTTTGACGCTCAGGCCGACCAGGCTCCAGAGCAGGGCAACCGCCAGCAGGAGCAGGACTCCCCGGCCGCGCGAACGGACTGGGGTTTGAGTTTCTGGGGTTGAGGAAATCAAAGCGGTTGTGGGCATAGATACTCTCGGGCCAGCGCCTAGCCAGTTGGGCGGGAAGTGTAAACGATGGGGCGAGGGACCGGAAGCCGGATACGGATCACTCGGCGAACTTCTGGCTATAGCGGTCCACCAACTCGCGAATTTTCGGCTGATGAGGATTGATTTTGAGGCTTTCTTTCCAGATGGCGACGGCCTTGGCGCGCTTGCTGTCGTCCAGGCCAAGGCCGGAGGTGTACTGGTTGATAAGCGACCAGCCGGCATCGTTCATGGCGGCACAGTATTGCGGGTTCATCTCTATGGCAAGGGTATATTGGCGCAAGGCTTCTTCGAATTGTTTTTGCAGCAGGAACGTGTCGCCGAGGCGTTTGCGGATGAGGGCGGTGGGGTGGTTCCTGGCAAGCAAATCCAGGACGCTGTGGGCCTCGGATAGCTTCTGGAGATGGATGAGGCTTTCGGCAAGGTGGAAAGCGACATCGGGATTGTCGGTCAGTTCCACGGAGCGCCGGTAGGCCGCTTCGGAGGCGGCATAGTCCTGGCGGGCATCGTAGACGACGCCCAGATTGAATAATGCCCCGGCGGAGCGGTCGTTAAGTTCAACGGCCTTCTTGGTATACGGCAGGGCATCCTCCGGCCTGTTCAAGGCCAGGTAACAGGCGCCCAGGTTGAGGTTGGAGAGAAAATCCTGCGGATCGATCTTCAACGCGTGCAGGTAGCTGGCTATGGCATCTTCCACCCGATTTAACAGTTGTTGGGCCAGCCCTAGTTTGTAAAAATTCGACCCGGTGGAGGGGTCCAACTGGGTTACAACCTGGTATTGGTCGATGGCCTGGGCGTAGTCCTGACGGTCCTGGTACATGTCGCCGAGCATGACGCGTGCCAGTATGAGGTTTCCGTGCTGGTTGACGGCGGTCTTGAGGTCTTCCATGGCCCCGTCCTCGTCGCCGTCCTGATAGGCCAGCATGCCGCGAACATAAGTGTCGATGGCGGCCTCGCGGGTATGGGGATAATTCTGGCAGCCGGCCAGGAAGATGGCGCAGACAAGGCCAAGAAGGGTGATTATGGCCAGGGTGCGCTGGGGAGTGTTGGGCGTGGAGAGGCTCAAGTTGATACCGCCTGCTGATTACCTGAAAATATCACTGGTCTGTAGGGATTGAATATAAGGACCGGTTGCGCCTGCCGTCAATGGCAGCCAGCAGTGACGAGCGACGTTTGGGCTTCCTCGGCCGTGCCACTTCCCCCGGCCACTGGTTCATCGCCAGCGCACCGCGATCCGCCCGTTTGACCGCGCGCTATCCGGCCTCTACCATTCTTCGCCTGCGGTGGCGCGATGCGTTATAATGCGGGCGTGAGGAATAAGTTGCGCATTGTCATTGCCATGCCGGTTCACAATGAGCTTCGGTACGTCCAGGGCGTGCTGAGCAAGGTGGCCAGGTTCCACCCGGACATATTGGTGGTGGACGATGGCAGCACCGACGGCACCAGTCAAATCCTGGCGGAACTGGCCGGGCAGGAAGAAATCCATCTCATCGGGCATCCGGTCAATGGCGGCTACGGACAAAGCATCATCGACGCTTTTCGCTGGGCGGATATCCATGGCTATGACTGGGTCATCACCATGGACTGCGACGAACAACACGAACCGGAATCAATTCCCCGGTTTATGGAGGAAATCCGCTCCGACCGCTGGGATATCATCAGTGGATCGCGCTACATGGACCCGGAGAACCGGGCCGACCTGCCCCCGGGGGACCGGCGGACGATCAACGCCACAATAACCAACATCGTCAACGAATTGTTCGATTTTAAACTGACCGATGCTTTTTGCGGTTTTAAGGCCCATAGGGTCAGGGCCATGAACCGGCTGCGCCTGGATGAAGCGGGGTATGCCTTTCCACTCCAGTTATGGCCGCAGGCATTTAAAGCTCAGTTGCGGATTACGGAAATTCCCGTGCGGTTGATTTACAATGATCCCAACCGGCACTTCGGCGGCTTTCTCGATGATGCCGTTAATCGGCTCAAGCACTATCTTGACGTGCTGAGCGCTGAATTGGAGCGGCCCTGGCCGCCGCCTGTGGACCAGCACGCGGGCGTTTCTTATGGACGCGACTGACCGGCCGGGGCTTTTCGAAATGTTTTCCTGTTGATGCGATGATGATCGACCAGCCCACACGCTACGCCGCCTGGAAGGCTCCCGCCGATGACGGCCGGATGCTTATCTGGCCGACGGCCTCCATGCTGCTCGAGCAAACGCGCCAGAATATGCGGCGGTTGTCTTCGACAGATGGCGTCCGCCTTCAGGGGGTGCCTCTGGCCCAACTGCGAAGCCAGGCAAGGCAGTGGCTTGGCCACGATGATCGGCGGCCGATGATCGTAACCGGCCACCAATGCGAGCTTTACCATCCGGGCGTATGGGCCAAGAACATCCTTATCAGCGCTCTGGCAGCCAAGTTGGGAGGCATGGCGTGGCATGTCGTCGTGGATACGGACGCGCCCAAGCATCTGCATCTGCGCTGGCCCGGAGGATCGCGGGCGATCACCGATGATGGAAACATGGCCACTGCGGCATGGAGCGGGTTGCTGCTGGCGCCCAGTGCGCGGCACGTGGCCCACACGGCGGCGGAATTTGCCCGCGCGGCGGCAAGCTGGAATTTCCGGCCGGCTATCGATCCGTTCTTCATGTCCTTAAACGGATTTGCTGGCAAGCCCAGCGGCCTGGTCGATGCGGTTGCGGGAAGCCTGCACAGCCTCGAATCGGGACTGGGATTGGGCCACCGGTTTACCATCGCCTCGGCGCTGTGGATTTCCGATCCATTTCTGGTGATGCTGCAGCACATCCTGGGACGCTGCGGGGAATTCGCCGACCATTACAATCGGGCCTTGCGGGAGTATCGCGTTGGCCACGGTTTGCGCAACAATGTCCGGCCCATGCCTGATTTACGCCAGGAGGCGCTTGGCTGCGAGGCGCCTTTCTGGCTGGATTCGCCGGGCCAGGGAACGCGCGTGCGTCCGTTCCTGCGCCGCCGTGGCCAGGGATGGGTGCTGACTGCGGCCGGCGGCGAATTCTATTTCCATCCCGGTGGCGATGGTTGGGACGATGCCCGGCGGTTGGCCAACTGGCTGCGGGGTTGTGGGCTGCGCCTCTCGCCCCGGGCGTTGACGCTCACCATGTTTCTGCGCCTGGCTCTGGCAGACCAGTTTGTGCATGGCATCGGCGGCGGACGCTACGACCAAGTCACCGACAGGGTTATAGAAACCTTTCTGGGCATGGAGGCGCCGAAATTCGCGGTGACGACGGCGACGCTCTACTTTCCCGCCGCCGTCGGCAAGAGGCCGGTCAATCTGTATCCTCTTTTCCAGGAGGGTCGGCGGATTCGGCACGGACTTTTAAGCGGAAGCAAACGCGAGGTTGTCTCCCGCATCGCTGCCCTGCCGCGGAAGTCGCCGCAAAGACTGGAGTTGTTTCTGGAGATGCACCGGCAGCTTGCCGGCGAATCCAATGTTCCGGCGGTGGGGCAGTGGGAAGAGCGCCTGCGCCAGGCGGAGCGACAGCAGGAGGCCCAGCACCAGTTCTTCGACCGGGAGTTGTTCTTCGGGATACAGTCAGCACAAAGGCTCAAGGACCTGATTGCTCAATATGATCTGGCCTTTCGAGGTTTGTAGGGCACGCTAGGCGCACCATTTTATGGAAGAATAGAGAATCATGAAACTAGCTTTTTCCACCAATGCGTATACGCGGTTCAGTCTGGCGGAGGCGTTGCGGGGGATTCGCCGGGCGGGGTTCGCCGGAGTTGAGATCCTGGCCGATGCGCCGCATGCTTATCCTGATGCGATAGATACGGCGTTCACGGATGGGGTTCGCCGTGAACTGGAAAACCTGGGGCTGGAGGTAAGCAATATCAATGCCAACTGCACGTCGGGGTATTGGCGGCATGCGCCGCCGGAGCCGTTCTTTGAGCCGAGCCTCATCAGCCCGGACCCGGCGCTGCGGGCCGACCGCACGCGGATGATCCTGAAGACCCTCCAGTTTGCCAGGGACGTCGGCGCCAGCAACATCAGCATCACCACCGGCAAACTGCTCAACGGTATGCCGCCGGATAAAGGAGCCAGGCAGCTTCGGGAGTCGATCCTGCCCGTGTTGGAACGGGCCGATCAATTGGGAATAGATCTGGGCATCGAATGCGAGCCCGGGCTGTTTCTGGAATACGCGACCGAACTGAAGGGCTGGATCGATCAGTTACCCTCCCGGCGCTTCGGAGCCAACCTGGACATCGGGCATAGCCAGGTGATTGGCGAGGACATCCCAGCCACCATAAAACTGCTCCAGGGCCGGATCTGGAACCTGCACGTCGAGGACATCGCCGGGCGCAAACATTACCATCTGGTGCCCGGTCAAGGCACCGTTCCCTGGTTGCAGGTGCGCCAGGCGCTGGAGGCGGTCGGGTACGATCGTTTCGTGACCGTCGAACTGTACACCTGCAACGCCGACCCCCAGGCAGCCGCTGAGGCCAGCTATGGGTTCCTCAGAAATTGGAATTGGGAACTATAAATTAGAAGGTGGAAAGCGGAATCGGCAAGGGTCCGGCCCGGTGCGATGGGGCCCTTAGTTCACTCTGCGATCGCCGGGGCGGCCAAGGAAGGGGCACAAATAAACTATGTCCCTTGCAATCGCCGGGAACTCCGACCCTCTAAACATGATCCGTGCCTGTAACTAGTCAGCGTCAGGCGGTGCGACGGCGGCGAAGCACCAAGCCGCCGAGCAGCAGGAGGCTCAAACCGATGCCCGGCTCGGGTAGCGAGACCTGGGCGCTGGCGGTATTGGCGAAGATGAAGTTCTCATCGTTGTAGTTCCAATCCGTGGGTCCGAAGGTTGAGTCCGTCGGATAATTATCCTCGAAAGCCACGAACATGCCGACGGGGATTGTCTTGAGGTTGCCGCCGCCGCCAAAATCGCTGCCGACGTAATCGTTGTTGACTGTGTCCAGGTGAGCGGCCGCGTACACGTGATTCTGGCCGGCGTACACGCCGGTGTTCAGCGTAGGATCGGAAGAGATATTCACTCCGTCCACGCCGCCACCAAGACTGTTATTGATGGTGATAAAAAATGTGAGCGTGTCGCCGGCGTTGACCTGCCCGCCCGGCAGGTTCTGGGCCAAATTAACCATGGTTCCCACGCGAGTGGTCTGGTTGGTAAATTGGCCGGAAATCGTGGTTGTGCCATTGACCATCATGCCAAGGGTTTCAGTCCATTCCGCAGTTGAGCCAGCAAAATAAGCGTCCACTGGTCCCGTGTTAGCGGCGGTAAAAGTGTAGATCGTAGGATTTTGGATGCCCTCAGTGTGATGATAGCCGTAGGGGATATCGTCTGTGCCCATGTTCTGGGCCAGCGCGGCAATGGGCAGCACGCAGACTACCAGCGCCAAGCCCGCCAAGAGGTACTTACTATTCATAATGCTCTCCTTCCGTTACGACCTCGAACTCCCTGATCACGAGAACTAATATGCAAAAGACTTAAACCGAATAAGAAAGGTAATATGAGCGTCCGGCAATGCAAGCTATTCCACACAAAATTCACACAATATTTTTCCCCGTCATGATTTTGCGTATTACGCTGGCGAAAGGCGGCGCGGGGGAGGCCGAGCCAGCCGGAGCGGCAGCGTGATGGGCATTTCCAACCCGGACTACGGATCATTTCTGCACTACAGCCTGGGCGGCTTCGACGGTGGTGGCGAAGGACAATTCTAATGTGTCGGGAGTATTGAAGCGGAACGGCGTTAGTGGTCAGATGTCGGCAACGCCTCGATGGTTACGAGTTTCCAGCGGCGGTGTGATTTATCATGACCGGACAAAGGCGACATCCATCAAACAATTTAACCTTCATGGCTGGGGCGTGGTATAGGCGCATGGATGTCAAGAACCGCTCGCGCCGCCATCGGCCATCTGGTGTACCATGTGCTGAATCGTGGCTGACAACGAAAAAATATTAGCGCCGCAAAGTGGCCGCTCCCGACGCCCGACGCCCGACTCCCGACTCCAGACCTGCAATCCACCTTCCTTTCCTCCGGCCCCTTTTCCAGTTAAGCTATCGCGCAGCGTTTTTCACCTGGCCGGTTTAGGCCAATGGAGCATGAGATGCAGGAAACAAGCACCAACCGCGTATTTCTGATCGGCGCGCTGGTTTTGGGCGTGGTGGCCGCCGTATTCGCCTTCGTATATCTCAACCAGGCCGCCGGCTCCGACCGTGGACCCAAGGTCAAGGTGGTGATCGCCAAAGTCGACCTGCACCAGAACGCCTCCCTGGACCCCGAACGCGATCTGGATACCATGGAAGTGTCGCCGGAGATGAAGAGACTCATATCCGAGGCCGTTCGCGGCGAGAATATGGCCGTCTGCAAGGGTCAGAAAATCAACCGTACTATCACCGCCGGAAGTCCCATTCTTACCGCGGACCTGGCGGCCCCGGCAGTCGATCTGGACATTAAGGATCCCTATCGAGCCCTGTGCATCAAAGCCAAAGACGAGCAGGGATTGAGCGGGCTCCTGGTGCCCGGCGACCGGGTGAAAATCATGGTGACGGTTCTTGGTGGCAAGGCCCAGGCTGCCGGCGTTGGCGCCGCCGGGGCTACCGGCGCTTACCAGAGTTCTCTGGTCCTGGATCAATCGCTGCGGGTACTGGCCGTGGGCTCGCGGCTGGCCAGGCCGAGGAACCAGATCATGCTTTCCGAAGCGTCCAGCTCGGCCAGCGAGCTGCAATCGCAGCAGACGGTAACCCTGGAAGTCACCGAGGAACAGGCCCTGAAGATTGAACAGCAGATCAGCGGGGGCTCCGTGACCCTGCTTTTGTGTCCTCCGGCGTCTAAGTGAGGCACCGCCAATTATGCGCGTCCTCGTACAAAACACCCTGACCAATCGCCAGTGGCTCGGCTTCGACGGCGCCGCTGGGTTCACCGTCGGCCGCGATGAGTCGTGCGACATCAAGCTCGATTCCCGTTTCATCTCCGCCGTCCACGCCCGCGTGGAACGCCACGACGGCACCTGGGAAGTCGAGATTCTTCCCGGGGTCAATACCGTCCAGATCAATGACCAGGACTGCGCTGCCGGCCAGAAGGCTGTCGTCCGGGGCACGGCGCGGCTGCGCCTGGCCGAATACGTCCTGACCCTGGTGGATACCGAGGCGGCGTCCGACCGCTCCGGCGTGGAAAGCGCCCTGATCGAACTTCAGAACACGCTGCACGCCAACGTTCTGCGCCGGCTGGATCTCCGCACCGCCGGCTGGATCCAGGGCGATCAGCCCATGGAACGCGTGGACCAGCTCAATTCGGCGGTGGACGATCTGCTCCTGGGCGAATTCCGCAGCCAGGTATTTGAATCGCAGACCACCGGGCTGATCCTGCGCCGGGCCGTGCGCGGCCGCCTCAGCGACTGGATAACCCAGCGCATCGGCAAGGAAACCAAGGTCTCCAGCGTCTGGCACCGCCTGGGCGTGAATGAGGATCTGGAAGCGAGCGTGGAACAACTGGTGAGTCGCATCGCCGCCCGTTGCTACATAGGCGAGAAGAAGCTTTCCTGCGCCGACGCCGAGGACCTGGTGGACACGCATTTCGCGGCCGCGGTGGAGGAACTGGCCGCCGATTTGCTGGGCAACGTGCGGACCTATCTGATCGCTTCGTACCTGAAAAAACTGCTCTACGATATAATCTTCGGCCTCGGGCCCCTGGAAGACCTGCTGCGTTCCCCGAGCATCAACGAAATCATGGTGGTGATGCCGTCGCTGATCTACATCGAGCGCAACGGCCGCTTGATGAAGGTGCAGCAGACCTTCCCGTCCGAGGAGGCGGTGATCTCCACCATCGAACGCATCGTCGCCCCCCTGGGCCGGCGCATCGACCGCTCCCAGCCGCTGGTGGACGCCCGCCTGCGCGACGGCTCGCGCGTCAACGCCATCATCGAGCCCCTGGCCGTCCGCGGGCCGTGCATCACCATCCGCAAGTTCCCCCAGATCCGCGTCAGCGTCGAGGATCTCATCGGCTGGGGCTCGATCACTGCCTCCGCGGTCGCCCTCCTGCGTGCTTGCGTCAAGCATCGCTGCAATATCCTGGTCTCCGGCGGCACCGGCTCGGGCAAGACCACCCTGCTCAACGTCCTCAGCGCCATGATTCCCGAGAGCGAGCGCCTGGTCACGGTCGAGGATTCGGCGGAACTGCGCCTCCAGCAGGAGCACGTGGTCACTCTGGAGACCAAGCCGGCCAACGCCGAAGGCACCGGCCAGTACACCATCCGCGACCTGGTGAAGAACGCCCTGCGCATGCGTCCCGACCGGGTGATCGTCGGCGAATGCCGCGGCGACGAATCGGTGGACATGCTCCAGGCCATGAACACCGGCCATCATGGCTCGATGACCACCATCCACGCCAACAGCGCCGGCGACTCCATCAGCCGCCTGGAGACCATGGTGCTGATGGGCGCCGACATCCCCCTGGCGGCGGTGCGGCGGCAGATCGCCCAGGCCATCCATATTATCGTCCACTTGGAGCGCCTGCCGGACGGGCGCCGCGCCGTGTGGCAGATCAGCGAGGTCATCGGCCTGCACCCGGTCAGCGGCGAAGTGCAGACCCGCGACATCATGGCCGCCCGCGAGTACAACGGGGTGATGGCCATGCGCCCCACGGGTTTCATGCCCACTTTCCTGGAAGCGATGATCGACGAGGGCCATCTCCAGCTTCAGTCCTGGTTCGAGGGGGTGCGGGCATGAACCAGCTAATTGGCGTGGCCGCGGCGGGGTTGGCCGCCGCCCTCCTGTTTTTTGGCGCCCAGAAATTCCTCCTTCGCCGTTTCCGCAAAGATGTCGGCTGGATGCGGGAAACCTGCCTGCGTTTCAGTCCCGTTCCCGTTTCCGCCGAGGGCCGGGTTCTGGCCCTGTACGGCGGCTTCGTGGTCCTCCTGTTCCTGCTCTTGTGGATGGCGCCGCATCCCATCATGGCGATTGTCTTGTGGCTGGGCAGTTTCGCCCTGCCCAGGATGATCGTCAATTCCCTGTGGAAACGCCGCCGCCAGCAGGTTGACCAGCAGATTCCCGCCGCCGTCGCCTCTATGGCCAACAGCCTCCGCTCCGGCATAACCCTGGTCCAGGCCATGGAACGCCTGGCCGAAAACGCCCCCGAACCCATTCGCACCGATTTTCGCGTCATGGTCAACCGGTATTCCGTTGGTGCCAATCTCGAAGACACCATCCGCCAGACCAAGGAGCGGCTGAAACTGGCCAACTTCAACCTCTTCGCCTCGGCCCTGATGATCAACCGGGAGATGGGCGGCGATATCTCCGACACCCTGTTCCGCATCTCGGCGTCCCTGGACCGTCTGCAGCAGATGCGCAAGACCATCGAGGCCCACACTTCCGAGGGCCGCACCAACATCAAAATTCTGTCGGCGGCGCCCATCGTGCTGCTGCTGATGCTCTCGACCGTGGACAGCGAGGGCGTGAGCATGCTTTTCACCACCGTGCAGGGCTGGGCCATCCTGACCGTGGCAGCGCTGCTGATCGGCGCCGGTATTTACTTCGCCGCGTGGATTACCCATTCGGAGATCTGACGCCATGAACACTCCGGAAATGATGAAGCTTGGCGCCTCCGTCGGGTTCGGCGTGGCGGCCATCCTGCTGGCCAAGGCCGGCTACGGTTTCATGCGCGCTGATAAACTCAGCGGCCTGGGCGCCCGCGATCCCTCGCAGCGCCGCGCCGAAAAACGCCAGAAGGCGCTGGAGGATTCCCCGTTTTACGTGGTCCTTCTGGCTTTGCTGCGGGTTCCGGCGGAAGTCCTGTCCCGGCTGGACGTCGGGGCCCTGCGGGCCTACATGCACGATCCCTACACCAAGGCCGGCTACCCGGGCGGCCTTGATGACGATGAGGTGGTCGCCCTGGGTATTCTCCTGTCGCTGGCGACCGGCGCGGTCGCCGCCTTCCTCATCCTCGCTTTCGTCGGCCCCTTATGGGCCATCGTCGGCCTTCTGTTCGCTCCCCTGGGCCTCTTCATGCTCGTCGCCACGTTCCAGAACATCGCCGAGCGGCGCCAGCATCAGATTCTCATGGCCATGCCCTATGTCCTGGATCTCCTGGTGCTTATCCTCCGCGCCGGCACCAGCCTGAACCTGGCCCTGGCCCGCGTTGTCGCCGATTACGCCGATCATCCCGTCGGCGAGGAACTGGGGCAGATGCTGGCTGAGATCGAAATGGGCGCCCCCCGCGCCGAGGCCATGCGCCGTCTGGCCGCCCGATTATCCCAGCCGGACATCAACGCCCTGGCCGATAGTATGGTACAGTCGGAGGAACTTGGCTGGCCTCTGGGCGATACCCTGGCCCGGCAGGCCGACCGCATGGCCGCCGAACGCGTCCTCAATGCCCAGGCCAAGGCCGGGGCCGCAGGCGTCTGGGTGATGTTGCCATCGACGCTGGTGCTTCTGGGCGCCGTGTTGTTGTTGTTCGCACCGGTCATTGTCCGCTTCATGCGCGGCGAATATGCGATGAAATGATATGGATTGCATCCTTCGAGTCATCAAGGGCCCCGACGCCGGAACCACCTGCCGCCTCATGTCCGGCGGCAATCTCGTCGGGCGCTCTTCCAAGGCCGCCCTCAAGCTGACCCCCGAGGATATTTCCTGGGAACATCTGTCGGTCTCCCGCAACGGCGAGCAGTATATCGCCGAGAACCTTTCCGCCCTGGGCAGCTACCTGGACGATGCCCGCATTGCTAGCGCCGTCAAGCTCCGGCCGGGCGATCAGATCCGGCTCTCCAAGGATACGGTGCTGCGGCTGGAGGCGTTGGACGGCGGCGGCGCCATGTCGGGGCTGGGGCGCAAGGGATTGCCCATCCTTCTTCTGGTTCTGGTCATCGGCGCCGTGGCGG
>Ga0316229_1000749_pt1 | contig 39462 bp, 33 predicted proteins | sample TBH18023metaG_FD_206011 | JGI IMG/M metagenome (GOLD analysis project Ga0316229, IMG submission 206011) | Freshwater microbial communities from Trout Bog Lake, Wisconsin, USA - TBH18023 | ecosystem: Environmental > Aquatic > Freshwater > Lake > Hypolimnion/Profundal zone | place: USA: Wisconsin... | reverse complement strand
TACCTTGAAGTTCTTGTCAACGGTGTGTGTCGACATGTATACCGGCGCAAAGTGGAAGAACACATCCTTGTAGAGCAACTGGTCCTGGAAGTGGTTCGCAAGCGGGCTTTCGATCTTCTTGTCCGGCGTAATACCGCCGCCACCGTACACCGTCCGGCCCGCATCCGTCAGCTTCACTTCGCGATTGGTTGAGTCCGTAGGCTGTGCGCCCGCATGGTTGTAGTAGTAGTCATAGAGTGAAACGCCTGTGTAGTTCCGCTGGATGAGCCGTCCGGAAGGCGTGTAATAGTGGTACGTCGTAAGCGCCAGTCCTGAGGTCTCGCTCAGGTTGTAGACAGTCTGCACCAACCCTTTGCCAAAGGTTGTCTCGCCCACAATAAGGGCGCGGTCATGGTCCTGCAACGCGCCGCTCACAATCTCTGCCGCCGATGCCGTGCCGCGGTTCACCAGAACCACAATCGGGAATGTCTTGCCACCGTTGCCGTGCGTGGCTGTGTAGTTCTGGTCGGGGTATGCGCGCCCACGCTGTGAAACAATCGCCTGTCCCTTGGTCAGCAAGTGGTCGCAAACCTCAACTGCCTGGCTCAGCAGTCCCCCGGGGTTATTGCGAAGGTCCAGCACAAGTCCCTTCATATCGGGGAAGCCGTCAATCGCTGAAATCATCTCTTCGCCCGTCGTCTCCTGAAACTGGGTCAGATGGATGTAGCCGATGCCGGGGCGAATCTCGTACTTCAGGTCCACGGACGGGTGAGGAATCTCGTCGCGCACCAGGTCAAATACAAGCGGAGCCGCCTGACCTTCGCGGACCGTCGTCACCTGTACGTGCGTTCCCTTCGGCCCCTTCAGAGCCTTGGCCACCTGGTCGGATGTCCAGCCCTCCGTTGCCTTCCCATCTACTGCGGAGATGATGTCTCCAGGATGAATGCCGGCCCGGAAAGAAGGTGTGCCCTCGTACGGCGTAATCACGTAGACCTTGTTGGTCTGCTGCTGGATGACCATGCCAACACCGTAATAGTGTCCGCGCTGGTCTTCACGCAACTTGGCATAAGCCTTGGGATCGTAAAAATTCGAGTGCGGGTCCAGTCCACGCAGCATCCCGGGAATGGCGCCATCGTAGATAGCTGCGTCTGCCCGGTCACCGGTGAGTGGCTCGGCGTAGTTCTTCTCCACCAGCGCATACACATCGGTAAACGACTTGAGGCTGTCGCGGAGCTGGCTTTCGTCTGCCGACGACTGGGCTCCAACCTTGCGCTGAAGCACGCTGCCCGCTATGGCGCAGACAGTAAAAAACAAAACCACGGTGAAAAGTGCGCGGCGTGCGCGGGGAGTCATAAGCGGACGGAACCTCCGGACGGCAATTGCGGCAAGCTTCCTAGGGCGATCTCCCAATGCCACCAAACCCAACCCGCCCTGTCAAGGCAGCCTGAGTATCGATAGAATTTGGCTTTGCCCGGTGCGGCAAGGCAGAAAGATTGGGAAAACCGCTCAATTAAGCTCCGCGGAGCCGTCTTGGCCAAAGTATAGCACCGCTCAGTTTGACGCTGATTGATGCCATTCCGATAGCTGCGGGCCTTCCAGCAAGCCTCGGCCAGGGTAGCCAGCCTGCACCTCCTGCCGGGCTTTACAACTGGCCGGCAGGCGCTCAATCCATTCTTTCCACGCGCCCTCACCCCCTCAGCACCCAAATCCCATCCGATTTATGCTCGATTAGGCGAGGAATCGCCTCAGGAATCCGCCCAGGAATCGCGCTTCTGCTCCCCAGCCATTTACAATGACGTCTATGCTTCAGGTGCGTTTCTACCTGCCTGGCGTGTGCTGACCCTATGACCTTAAGACTCCTTCGCATTCCCGCGGCTTTCGTGTTCGGCACGGTGCTGCTCGCTGGTACCCCCTTGGCGCTTGCCCAGAACATCGCGCCGCAAAGCCCGTACGGAGGCGCCACGGTCGAGGACATCATCGCCCGTGTCAATGATCAGATCATTACCCGGTCCGACTACGACCGCGCCCTCGCTGAAGTGGACCAGGAGGCGCGGCAGCATGGCGCCACCACCCTGCAGGAAATCTCTGCCGGCCACAAAGACCTGCTCCGCAACCTTATTGATCAGCAACTCTGGATCTCCAAAGGCAAGGAACTGGGCGTCACCGGCGATACCGAACTGATCAAGCGCCTCGACGAAATCCGCAAGCAATATCACCTGGATACCATTGAAGACCTGGAAAAGGCCGCCAAGCAGCAAGGCGTCTCCTTTGAGGATTTCAAGGCCAACATCCGCAATGGCATTGTCACCCAGCAGGTGATGCGCCAGCAGGTGGGCGCCCGGATTCAGTTCACTCCCGGTGAAGCCGAGCGCTACTATGAGCAGCACAAACAGGACTACTCCAAGCCAGAAAGCGTGCACCTGAGTGAGATTCTCATCTCCACCGGAACGCCCGCTGCCGGTGTTCCTGAAGACGCCGCAAAGCTGGCCGCCGCCAAGACCAAGGCTGATGACATCGAGGCCCGGCTCCACGGAGGAGGCGACTTCTCCCAGTTGGCCCGCAGCTTCAGTGACGGTCCCACGGCTGCCCAGGGCGGCGAACTCGGCCAATTCCACCGTGGCGACCTGGCCAAGGTGCTTGAGGACAAGACCTTCGTCCTTAAGTCCGGCGAGTTCACTGAGCCCATTCGCACCCGTCAGGGCTACGTGATCCTCAAGGTTATCGAATACGTTCCCGGCGGCCCCGCTCCATACAAAGACGTAATGCAAGAGGTTGAAGAAGCCTTTTACATGAGCCGCATGGAGCCCGCTATTCGCGCCTATCTCACCAAGATGCGCGAAGATGCCTACATTGACATCAAGCCCGGCTACAATGACACCGGCGCCAGCGCCAAAGAGACCAAGCCGGTCTATAGCGCCTATACGCCTCCAGCGCCCAAGAAGAAGAAGAAGGTTGAGCGCACCCGCTTCCGCGAGACTACCCACACCTTCCGCCAGAAGTCGCCGCAGCAGGCAGCAGCTCCTGCTCCAGAGCAGCCCGCAGCGCCCGCTCTGGTCAAGGCGAAGGCTGTCAAAGCAAAGCACGGCAAAAATGCCGCGCCCGCCGTCGAGAAGCCAGGCAAAAAGGAAAAGATCCGCTTCGGTCAAAAGCCGCGCGAGACTTTGCCTGAAGCGCCAAACTCTACCATTGAAAATGCTGGTGCATTGCCCCCAGCGCAAACGGCCTCAACCACTCCTGAGCCTGTCAATCCGCTTGAGGCCACTGCGCCCGATAAAAAGTCCCGCTTCAGTGCGCGCGCCAAGCTCCCCCGGCAGCCAAAGGCAAAGGGCCTCCAGCCTGATGCACTTGCTCCGCAGGCGCCAGACGCTGCTGAGGTAGCTGACCGCGCCACTCAATCCGGTCCGCTGGGCCTGGCTGGCAACACGGCCAACAAAAAGAAGAAGAAGGACTCTACCACCACTGGCGAAAAGACCCGCCTGTCTCAAAAGAAGAAGAGTCCTGAGGATGAAGCCGCCAAGACTCCAGAGTTTACCCCGGCGCCTCCGGTTAAGGGAGCACCGGCTCCTCTGCCGCAAAAATAGCGCAGCGAGTCAAACAAACTCAAACGGGCCGGGATCAACATCCCCGGCCCATTTGGCTTTTTGGGCAACAGCAGCCCGGTGCGTTAAGCTTCTCGGCAGTATGAAAGACATTTATATTGCCGACTTGGCCACTTTCGAAGAAGGTAAGTCCTTCGACGGCTACTTCCTCGTCCTCATGAAGCAGCAGCGCTCCACCAAATCCAACAAGCCCTACCTCAACCTCATTCTTGGCGACAAGACCGGCCAGCTTGAGGCCCGCGTCTGGGAGCCCGGCGACCCCCGCATCGCAAAAGTTTTTGACCGCGGCGACATAGTCAAGGCTCGCGGTACGGCCTCGCGCTTTGACGACCGCCTGCAGATGAAGGTCGATCAGCTCCGCCTTGCCCAGCCCGGCGAAGTAGACAAGTCTGACCTGCTTCCCTCCACCATCTATGACGTGGCCGCCCTCTGGAGCCAGCTCATGGCCACCGTCGAGAGCCTCACCAATCCCGACCTCAAGCTGCTGCTCTCCGCTATTCTTGGTGACCCGCTTGTCTCCGCCGCTTACCGTGAGGCCCCCGCCGCGCGCCAGCTCCATCACGCCTGGCTCGGCGGCTTGCTGGAGCACGTGGTCAGCCTCCTTACCCTCGCCGACCGCGTCGCCACCCACTACCCGATGCTCGACCGCGACCTGCTGCTCACCGGCGTCGTGCTCCACGACATAGGCAAAACCCGCGAACTCTCCTGGGAGGTTGGCTTCGACTACACCATCGAGGGCACCCTCCTCGGCCACATCCAGATGGGCGTGGATCTGGTTGAAAAGACCATCGCCAGCCTCCCCAACTTCCCTGACCGCCTCCGCACGCTGGTGCTCCATATGATTTTGTCGCACCACGGCAAGCTGGAGTTTGGTTCCCCCAAGCTCCCCATGATCCCCGAAGCCCTCGTCCTTAACTTCGTGGACGACCTCGACGCCAAGATGCAGGCTGTCTCCAGTGAATTCGACAAGTCCCTGCGCGAAGGCAAAGGCCCTGACGAACTCACAGGCAAAGTCTGGTCGCTCGATAACCGTCAGTTGCTGAATACAAAGCGCTGGCTTACGGAAGACGGGAAATAGGGAACGGGCAGGTGCGGCGGCAGGCTTCCAGGTCAATCCGGGGAGCTTGCAACCTTCATGCACTTTGCGGATTCACGGGCAAAGTTGTGTAATTCGCACGGAACCATCTACATGATAGAATCCGCTTCCATCAGCCGGAATGCTTCTCACCCCGTTCTGAAGCCTTCCGGCAATCCCCACCACGAACGCCTCCTCCCCCTTAGGAGATACGCATGACCGATACGCTCGTAATCGATAGGACCGGAAATCCCGCGCCACTTGGCCTCATGGGTTTCGGTATGACAACCGTCCTCCTCAATCTTCACAACGCAGGATTCTTTCCCCTCGACTCAATGATCCTCGCCATGGGCATCTTCTACGGCGGACTCGCGCAAGTAATCGCTGGAGTCATGGAATGGAAGAAGGGCAACACCTTCGCCGCCACCGCGTTTACCAGCTACGGCATGTTCTGGCTTTCGCTGGTTGCGCTTGTGGTGCTTCCCAAGGCGGGGCTCAGCATTGCCGGACCGGGAAAAGAATTTGCGATGCCGGCCTATCTCGTCATGTGGGGAGTTTTTACGGCAGTGCTCTTCATAGGCACGCTGCGGCTGAGCCGTGCGCTGCAGGTGGTCTTTGGCTCGCTCACCCTACTGTTTGCGCTGCTCGCGCTTGGAGATGCGTCTGGCAACGAGACAATAACCAGGATTGCCGGATGGGTGGGTCTGTTTTGCGGCGCATCTGCCATCTATACGGGCCTTGCACAGGTACTGAATGAGGTTTACTGCAAAACTCTGTGGCCGCTCGGGTCAATGGCAAAAAAATAAAGCCCGCTATTGAGTTTACGGCTGCAATCCTCTGGGCAGGGAAGGCCTGATTGCCTTCTCTGCCTCACGCCACAAACCAGTTCCACTGCTCCTCAGTCAGCGGCACCACTGAAAGCCGTCCAATAATAACCAGTGGCGACGTGGCAAACAGCGGCTCCGCTTTGATGGCCGCCAGTGTCTTTGGCGTCTTGAGCCGCTTGCCCACCTTCACCCGCACCACGGGCACCTTGGGATCGCTCGGGTCCACGCTAACCACGGTCCCCGTGCCAACGGCGGTTCGCTCGTCGCCGGTGTGGTAAAAAATCCACTTCGTTCCAGCCTTCATCTCCCGTAGATGCTTCACCGCTGTTGCGTTGTTCACGTTATCCCACACCGTCTCCTTGTCGCGCAGAAAGTCGTCAAAAGAGTACACATCGGGTTCTGTCTTGAAAAGAAAGCAGGCCATGCAAGTCATCCTAAAGCATCTCCCCCCTCTGTCAGGTTTTGGGATGCGTCGCGGCCATTGGTCGAGAAGAACTATCCCTGTGGTAACCTGAGCCCAGTGTTCGATCCAGAAACATTATTGGCGAGTGGCCGCAAGGCGCACTGCGAGAACCAGTGCCAAGAGGCACGCGACCTGTTTGCCCAGGCAGTCGCAGAGAGCCGCTGGGTTGCGGATACTGCCCTTCTGGCCAAAGCCCTCAAAGCCCTGGGCCAGATCGAGCGAGAGTTGAAACATGGCGGCACAGCCATCGACTGCTACAGTGAGGCAGTCGGGATTTACCGCGGTAGTGGCGACCGTCTGGCTTGCGCAAGCGCCCTCCGGCACATCGCCGAGATTCTGGCGGAGCAGAAGTCACTGATTGAAGCAGAGGCTGTCTACTCTGAGGCGCTTGAAATCTACCGGACTCACGCGGAAGCCAATCCCCTGGAACAGGCCCACGCCATGCGCGGACTTGCCCAGCTAAAGAGCGGCGGCCAGGCACATGAGGAGGCGCTGTTCCTCTGGCAGGGTGCCAGCCACCTCTATGGTGCCGCTGGCGAGGCTGCAAGGGTCGCCGAGTGCGATGCCCACGTCGCTTTCCTTTTGGGTCGCTAGCCTCACATCCGTAATTCCTGCGCTCGGACCATTTACATCTATTCCGCTACAATCAATAGAACATGATTCGTTTCTCCACAGCCGGTGAATCGCACGGCGAAGCCCTTATCGCGCTCATCTCCGGCCTGCCGGCAGGCGTCCCCGTCGATCTCGATTTCGTCAACCGCGAGCTTTGGCGTCGCCAGCAGGGCTATGGCCGCGGCGGCCGCATGAAGATTGAGACAGACAAGGCCCACATCCTCTCCGGCGTGCGCCATGGCAAGACCATCGGCTCGCCCATCGCCGTCGAGATCGTGAACCGCGACTGGAAGAACTGGGAAGAAAAGCTCCCCGTTGAAGCTGGAGACCCCGCCAAGCACCAGGTGGTTGCTTCTCCCCGTCCCGGCCATGCAGACCTTGCAGGCGCGCTAAAATACAACTTTTCCGATGCCCGCTATGTTCTTGAACGCGCCTCGGCCCGCGAGTCTACCTCCCGCGTCGCCGCCGGTGCATTGGCCAAGCTGCTCCTGCGCACCCTCGGTATTGAGATCGCCAGCCACGTCATCCGCGTCGGCGGCGTAGAGCTCGCTCGCCCCGCCACTTGGGATGAGATTGTCGCGCTTTCCGGCAAGGATGAGGTCATTCTAGGCTGCGTTGATCCCGACACTGAAGCTCGCATGAAAGAAGAAGTTGAGGAGGCCGCCCGCACTGGCGACACCGTCAACGGCGTCTTTGAGGTGGTCGTCCACGGCGTTCCCGCTGGCTTGGGCACCTATGTCAACTGGGATGAGCGCCTGGATGGCCTGCTCGCCTGGTCCGTGATGAGCCTCCAGGCGGTCAAAGCCGTTGAGATCGGTCGCGGTGTCACTGCCGCCCAGTCCTTCGGCTCCGTGGTGCATGACCCCATTCATTACGCTGCGGAAGACAACGGGCGCCCTACCCGCTTTACCCGTCCGCAGAACAACGCAGGAGGCATTGAGGGCGGCGTCTCCAATGGTGAAGACATCGTGGTGCGCGGATATCTCAAGCCCATTTCCACCCTGCGAAGGCCTTTGGAATCAGTGCGCTTTGACACCCGCGAGACCACCAGCGCCAGCTATGAGCGCAGCGATATTTGCGTGGTGCCCGCAGCCGGTGTGGCCGCGGAAGCCATGGTCGCTGTCACCATCGCGAGCTTGGCACAGCAAAAATTCGGCGGCGATTCGGCGCTGGAAATGAAACGAAATTTTGATGGTTACATCGAACAGATACGGAGATATTAGCTACCAACAATGATTCGCAAGATTGTCAAATACCCCGACCCGATTCTGTCCCAGCCCGGCGAGCCGGTTACTGAGTTCAACGAAGAGCTGCGCCAACTGGTTGCTGACATGTTTGAGACCACCTACGCGTCCAAGGGCATTGGCCTGGCCGCGCCGCAGGTCGGTGTCTCCAGGCGCGTAACCACCATTGACCTGAGCCAGGGCAAGGAGCCGGACGACAAACTCGTGCTCGTTAACCCTGAGATCATCTCCAGCGAAGGCAGAATCTACGAGGAAGAGGGTTGCCTCAGCTTCCCGGACATTACTGAGAAGGTGGTGCGCGCCGCCAAGGTGAGCATCCGTGCACAGGACATTAACGGCAAATGGTTTGAGATGGATGGGGACGACCTGCTGTCGCGCTGCTTTCAGCATGAGATTGACCATCTCGACGGCGTACTCTTCCTGTTCCGCATGAGCCCCCTCAAGCGCAACATCAACCTGCGCAAAATCCGCAAAATGCAGAGCGCGGGCGAGTGGTAGAGCTGTGAAACTCGTCTTCTGCGGCACTCCCAGCTTCGCCGTGCCGACCTTACATGCGCTGCTGGCGGCCGGCCATCAAGTCACACTGGTCGTCTCGCAACCTGACCGTCCTGTTGGCCGCAACCAGCTGCTAACAGCGCCGCCCGTCAAACAGGCCGCGCTTGCTGCTGGCCTCCCGGTGGTTCAGCCGGAGAAGATTCGCACCAACCCGGAGTTCCGTTCCCAGCTTGAGGCTCTTGCTCCCGACGCCATCATCGTTGTGGCGTACGGCCGCATCATTCCGCCCTGGATGCTGGCCTTGCCTCGCTTCGGCTGCATCAATCTGCATGGATCGCTGCTGCCCAGGTATCGTGGCGCTGCGCCCATCCAGTGGGCAGTGGCCATGGGCGACGCCTACACCGGCAACACCACCATGCTCCTGGAAGAGGGCCTTGATACCGGCCCCATTCTCCTCCAGCAGACGGTCGAGATCGCTCCTGACCAAACCGCGGCGGACCTCTTTGAACTGCTTGCCCGCGCCGGCGCTCCCCTCGTTGTTGAGACCCTGGCCGGACTTGCCGATGGAGGCATCAAGCCCCAGCCCCAGAATCACGAGGGAGCCACCTTCGCTCCGCTGCTCGATCGCGAAGACGGGCGCATGGATTTTGCCGCCCGCTCCGCTACTGAACTTCACAATCGCTGGCGTGGTTTTCAGCCCTGGCCCGGCGCATTTACGACTCTCGACGGCAAAAAGCTCATCGTTCATCGCATGGCCGTTGCTGCGGCTTCAGCCTTTGCCGCCCCTCACCAGCCCCGGCCCGGCCAGATTCACATTGAGAGCCATCGCCTCTTCGCTGCTTGCGCTGGCGACACCTGGCTTGAATTGCTTGAAGTGCAATTGGAAGGCAAGAAACGCATGACATCCGCAGAATTCCTCCGTGGAACCCCTCTGGCCTCCCCCGCGCGGTTAGGCTGATGCCCGCCATCTCCGCTGCGCGCAAGGCTGCTTTCGCCGTCCTCATGGGGGTCGAGCGCGGCCAATCCCATTCAGACGATCTGCTCCGTGGCAAAGCCGTCAACGCCCTCTCTGCGCCTGACCGCAATCTCGCCACAACGCTGGTGCTCGGCGTAATCCGGAACCAGATTCGAATCGACCACGAACTCCAGGCACTGCTCAAGCGCCCCAACGGCAAGCTTGACCGCGAGGTTCTCATCGCCCTCCGCCTCGGCGCATTTCAACTCCTCTATCTGGATCGCATCCCCGCGCGCGCCGCCATTGACGAGAGTGTCGAGCTGGCCAACCAGGCAGGCCACAAGTTTGCCGCGCGCATGGTCAACGCCGTCCTTCGCAAACTGGCCGCCGCTTTGCAGGCCGCTGAGCAAGGGAAAGCCGCCAGCAAGAAGCTCGATGCGTCCTCCACTGCCCCAAAGGAGTCGGGATCTGTGCCAGCATCAAAGGCCCGTCTTACCCCGCGCGGAAATTCTCCGGCAGATTTTCTTTCCCTATGGGGAGAGGCATCCGAGCAATCCCCCGCCGAACTTGCCCTTGCTGAATCGCATCCCGCATGGTTGGTCGAGCGCTGGGCCAGCCTCTTCGGCATGCACTCCGCCCGCGCAATCTGCCGCCACGGCCAGAGCCAGCCAACGCTCACCATGCGCCTCATTGGTCCTGAGGTTGATGCTGAACTCGCCAAAGCCGGCATTAAGCTTGCTCCTGGCGATATGCTTACCGCCGCGCGCACTGTCACCGCCGGCGATGTCACCACAACCGCTGCCTTCAAAGAGGGCCGCATTCGCTTTCAGGATGAGGGTTCGCAGTTGGTTGCGGAGATAGCAGGGCAGGCAAGCGCCGGTTCCGCGCACTCCATCCTTGATTGCTGTGCCGCTCCCGGCGGCAAGACGCTAATCCTCGCCGAGCGCAACCCGCAAGCCCGCATACTGGCCTGTGAGTCGAGCCCGCCGCGACTCGCGCAGTTGCAAATCCGGCTCGCCCAGCATACAGGCACTGTCGAGTGCCGCCTCGCCGACGCAACCGCTCTCACTGAAGCCTCGGCCTTTGACCTTGCCCTCGCGGACGTCCCCTGCAGCGGTACCGGCACCCTGGGGCGCAACCCTGAGATTCGTCACCGCCTCCACCTTGAAGATCTGCCGCGTCAGGCTGAGCGTCAGCGGGCAATCCTTGCCGCTGCTCTCCGCTCTGTCCGTCCTGGCGGCTTCGTGGTTTACTCCACCTGTTCGCTTGAACCTGAAGAGAACGAGCAGGTTGTCGCCGCCGTCCTAGCGGAAGACGCGAACGCCCGGCAGATCTCACTCGAGTCCCGCTTGGCGTCTCTGCTCGCTGCAGCCGTACTAACCAGCTCCGGCGCTGACCGGCTCCGCAACTGCCTCACCCAGCAGGGCGCAATCCGCCTGATGCCCGGCGACTTCCACACCGACGGATTCTTCATTGCCTTGATTGAAAAAACAGCTTGAGATGCAGATGAATTATGGGCCGCAGCCTTCGGAGTCTTCCTACTCGTCTCCCAGCTTCAACTCCGCATAATCCCGCCCCAGCATTCCGCACAGGGCTTCAACCACCAGCTCATGATCGGCGCGCTGCGGCAGCCCGGAGACCGTCACGCTCCCCACGATCCCGGCGCCTTCCACAATCAGTGGAAAAGATCCGCCATGCGAGGCATACTCGCTGATCGGCAAACCCCGGGCTTCAAGCGAGTCGTTCTTTGATGCCAGGTGCAGCCCCACGGCATAAGAGCTGCGATGAAAACGCGCCACCACATTGCTCTTGCGCCGAACCCACTCCACATTGTCTGGAGTGGTGCCTGCCTGCGCCGTATAGAAGAGCGGTTGCCCAAAGCGGCGTATGTCAATCACAACCGGCAGGCCGCGCTCCTCGGCTAGGGTGTGCAGGCGCAGGCCCAGCTCCCACGCAGCCCGCTCATCCATGCGCGGCAGCTTCAGCTCACGCTCTTGCAATGCCACTCGCTCCACATCTTCACTCAATCCCATGGTCGTCCCTTCTCATCGCTGCCTTGCTACTTGGCTACTGTCAGCCTTACCACCGTGCTCTGCTCCACGCGCATACCTGCTGGGGGCTGCTGCGCAGTCACCGCTCCGGGCCTGATTGGAAGCTTGGGCAGTGCCTCTCCGCTTCCTACCGGCGCCACCGCCACGCTCACCAATTTTGACTCGGCCTTCATCCCCACCCTGGTTAAAGCTGCCTGCGCGCTCTCCGCTGGCAGGCCAACCAAATCTGGCATCACAAATCCATCCGGCGCGCTATCGTCTGGCGCGGCCACCAGCAGGCTGATGCTTGGCTGTGCAATGTCTTGCGCATGGGCAGGCGGGTCCTGCGCCAGCACTGTGCCCTCCATGGCCTTCGCGTAAGGTATCCGCGCGGTGCTGCCCACTTCCAGCCCAACGCGCCGTAGCTCAAGCTCTGCTACGCGCTCCTCGCGACCCACCGTGTCCGGCACGTCAACCTTCTGCGGCCCCAGGCTCTCTGAAACGCGCACCTGCCACTCGCGCCTTACCACCGTTCCCGCCACAGGCGACTGCGAAAGAATATGCCCCGCCGCCACATCGCCTGAATAGTAGCGATTGTCCACATTCAGGTTCAGTCCCAGCCCAGAGGTCTCGCTGCGTGCATCCGCTACCGTCATCCCCTTCAGCGCGGGCACCTGCACCTCCGCGCCGTGGATCGCAAAGTGCATCGTCGCAATCGCAGCCAGCAGGGCCACCGCCACCAGCAACATCACAAGCGACGCTACCCGCAAAAAATTCCCGATTGATCGGCTGTTCATGGTTGCTAATTGCCCTCTTCAAGCCCTAGCGCAAATTATCCGTCGCCGGTTCAGGATGGATGGTCACTCGCTGCACCTCAGGACACTCGATCTTGAATCGGTCCTCAAGCGCGGTAATCACCAAATGCACTTTCTGCATGCTCAATTCGTCCGGTAGTGTGCAGTGGCAAGAGAGGTAAATGTGCTCCCCCGTGCGTCCAACCAAAATCTCATGCACGTCCACAATCTCGGGAAAAAGATGCGCCGTAGTCCGCAGCGCGTACTCGATCTTCCGATCTACCTCGACCACCTCTTCTGGCTGCTCAATGGTGGCAGGCTCGCTCTCAATATGCGTCAGCACCGAGTCAATCTCCGGCGCATCGCGCAGAATCTCGGTCTCCAGCGCGGTCACAAAATTATGCGCTGTCATCAGAGACATGTTCTCGTCCAGCTCCACATGCTGCTCCACGCGCAGCCGTCCCCGGTGCGACTGCACGCTCAGCTCATGCACGCTCACATTGTTGCGCGCTGCCACTGCCCGCACCCGGTCAAAAACGCTCTCTGCCCTGTCCTCGCGCGGCACGGTGTGGATCACCACGTCCGCCGTTGGCAGCGCACGCTGCGCCGCTAGGGTCGCCGCCTGCACCAACTCCCCGGTGTGCTCGAACGTATAGCGTCGCGGCAGCGCCAGCGTCAAGTCGGCAAAGTAGCCCGCGCCCGACCGCCGCACCCGCGCCTGCTCCACGGCCAGCACGCCTGCCACCTGCTCAACTTCCCTTACCAGCCGCCGCCTGGTCTCTACATCAACCTCGTCCATCAGTACGGCCACGGTCTCCCGCCCCAGGTAAAGCGTAAGCCGCAGAATCATCAGTGACACCACTACCGCCGCAAACGGATCAGCGTACTTTAGCCAGCCAATTCCGTACTGCGTTCCCACCCAACTCGCGCCCAACCCGGCCAGCACCGCCAGCGTAGACCAGATGTCGCTTGCAAAATGGAATGCATCAGTGGCCAGCGCCGGGCTCCCGGTCTGCAGAGCCACCGCCCGCAGTTGCCGCGAGCGCCAGTAGTCCACACCGATCGATGTCAGCAGCACCAGCACCGGCCAGATGGAGTGATGCAACTCCACCGTGTGATAAAAAATCCGTGCCAGCGCCTCCCAGATAATCCATGCACAGGAGATAGCCATCAGGATCGTCTCGCCAAATGCGGAGAGATTCTCCACCTTGCCGTGACCGTAGGTGTGATCTTCGTCGGCTGGCTTGTCGCTCACCTGCACGGAAAAGAAAGTGAGCGCAGCGCCCACCAGGTCCAGGCCCGAGTGTGCCGCGTCTGACAGCACGCCCAGCGAACCAGACAGCAGCCCCGCCGCCAGCTTCAGCAGCGTCATCGCTCCTGCCGCCAGCATGGAATGCAGCGCCACGCGCCGCTTCGCGGCAGAGGTTTCGGGCAAACTCAAAAACGGTTGTCTGGGGGGAGCGGATGTCATGGCGCTCTTAGGCTATCGCGGTGCGCTTGGCTGTGTACAACCCGGCAATCCCAAATGTGTAAGGCTGCCAGGAGCATTCCGAATATCCGGTGCCCTGCATCAGCTTCACCATCTCCGCTGGAGGAGGGAAATTCCCAACCGAAGTGGGCAAATAACTGTAGGGGCCATCCTTGCCGCAGATCATCCGTCCAATGGCCGGCAGCACGCGCCGGAAATAAACCGCATAGGCCTTGCCCATCAATCCGCCCGGTTCGCTGAACTCCAGAATCCCCAACTGCCCGCCCGGCTTAAGCACCCGGTTGAACTCCCTCAGCCCGGCCTCATAATTCGCCAGATTGCGGAATCCGAAGGCCGACACAATCAGATCCAGCGATGCCGACTTGAGCGGCAGATGCAGGGCATCGGCCTCCAGCGCCACCGCATAAGGTTCTCCGGCTTCACGCGCGCCCACGCCCGGCCCGCCAAACTTCAGCGCCCCGCGGCTCAGCATCCCCCGCGCAAAATCCCCCGCCAGCACTGGCCGCGAATTAGACGGCCTGCGCTTCAAAAGCGCCATGGTCATATCGCCCGTGCCACAGCAGATATCAAGAATTGCCGCATCAGGGTCAGCCAGCACCGTCCGGAACCGCCGCGCCGTCCGCCACCACCACAGCCGGTCAACATTCGCTGACAGCACATGGTTCAGCAGGTCATATCGAGGCGCAATCGAGTTGAACATCTGCTGCACGGCCTGCGCCGCGCCTGCCTCGTCCTCTGCGCCACTCGGTTTGGCTCCACTTGCCGGCATTGTATGGCTTTCCTCGTAAATCTCAGGTCACATAGCAACCGGGGTATCCGGCGTGCCTACTGATTTGAGCACAGGCTCCGCCCAAGCTCAGTGCTCATGAGCTCGGCACTCGGCATAATGCCAACGCGTCTCAGGTCCAGGCGATCCGCATCCCAACAGGCTCCGATTGTAGGGTTCTCGCTCAGCTTTCCGTGCGTGTGCCAAACACAGGCATAATACAAAAGATCAAAATGCGCATCACTCAAATCGAACAGGTTACCGCGTAATTCAGCGGCGTATCTCGCCCCGTGTTCGCCATGCGCAAGATCAAATGAATCAGAATCTCTTCGCGAATCGTGAAAGGCGGCAAACAGCCTGACCACATCGACAACTGCGCTATTGGTAGCGGAAATCTTCAACGCATTCTCTTCGACGCGCCGCCAGTGTTTCGGCCCGTGAATAGAATTCAGATCGCACTTGAAATCCTTTGCCACCCGATCCCAGACAGCGTCGAAGTTGATAGGAGTCATTTTAACGTCAGCCTGGAAGTCCACAAGATCGGTTCGTCGCCCTTCATCCCTTCCATCGAAATGATCACGGCCGCAGCAACTTTGAGTTCAGCTCAGCAGCGCGGAGCTTCTTGACATCCAGAAGATCCTGCTCGCGCCCACTTGCCAGCTTGTTGCGGATCAGATCGTCTCTCGATATGACCAGCGCCGGAGTATCCGGGTCGATAAACCCCTCCAATCGATTCTCCCAGGCGCTGTCAAAATCCAGTCCTGAAACCTGCTGCAGTATGTCAATTCGTTCCGGCGACTGGCCCATTTGAAAGATAGTTCCGTCCATGAAATCGTCCGGTGTCATTCCAGCTATCGGAGCGCCGAAGTCAGCCAGCGCCTGAAATACAGCCTTTGCGTTCTCCCGGTCAGTGCGAATCCAGAGGTCGATATCTTTCGTGGTGCGCGGTTCCAAGTGCACACCGAATGCATAGCCCCCGATAACCAGGTATTTAACTTTGTAGGCGTTGAATGCGCGCAGGATGTCCTGAAAGTCCTTGTTCATCATGGGCTGGCACTCCTTTGAAGGCGGCTGCGAATGCGTACGCGTCCTGGCTCAACTCTGAGATGGCAATCAAGCGCGCGCCGATTGACTGACTCTGCCAATATCGGTAAGTCTCGGCCTCTTGCTCCTCAAGATCGGTCACTCTGCGAAGTGTCTTGTCCATTCCAGCCCCCTATTGCAGCAGCAGCGGCTCGTCGTCCTTCAACTCTTCCGGCGGAATAATCACAGCCGCTGCAACCTTGTCATCCGTCTCCAGGTTCAGCAGGCGAACTCCCTGCGTTGCCCGGCCCGCCGCGCGTATCGTCTTGGTGTCGATGCGGATGATCTTGCCGAACTGGCTGATCACCATCAGCTCGCTCGTGTCGTCCACCAACTCGATCGTGTTCACGCGCCCGATCCTCGGCGTCACGGCCATGTTCTTTACGCCCTTGCCGCCGCGTGTCTGCAACCGGTACATCTCCACATCCGTGCGCTTGCCAAAACCGTTCTCGGTAATCGCCAGAATCCGGTAGTCGCCCGGCGCATGTTCCTTCGGAGTGATCGCCACGCCAACAACGTAATCGTTCTTCGCCAGCGCTATGCCGCGTACGCCGTAAGCGGGGCGTCCCATGGACCGCACATCGCTCTCGTCGAAACGGATGGCCATGCCCAGGTGCGTCGCCAGAAACACCAGTTGCGAGCCGTCGGTGATGCGCGCCGCCACCAGCTCATCGTCCTTGTCAATGCCGATGGCAATAATCCCACGCGCCATCACATTTGAAAAGTCCTTGAGCGGCGTCTTCTTCACCGTTCCGTGCTGCGTGCCGAAGAAGATGAACTTACCCTCTTCTTCCAGATCGCGAACCGGTAGAATCGCGCGCACGTTCTCGCCCTGTTGCAGGTTCAGCAGGCTCTGCATGCTCTTGCCCTTGCCCGCCGCGCCCACGTCTGGCACCTCGTACACCTTGAGCCAGTAAACGCGGCCCGTGTTGGTAAAGCACAGCAGAAACGCGTGCGTCGAGTCCACAATCAACTGCGACACAAAATCTTCCTCGCGCGTCTTCATGCCCGTGCGCCCGGTGCCGCCGCGCCGCTGTTGGCGATAGATGCTGATCGGCGTCCGCTTCAGGTAACCCTGGTGGCTTACCGTCACCGCAACCTGCTCGTCCGCAATCAGGTCTTCAAGCTGCAACTCGGCGCTCTCGTCCACAATCTGCGTGCGCCGCGCGTCGCCATACTTGTCGCGAACCTCTTCGAGTTCCTTCGCAATCACCGCTCGCAGTTTCACCTCACTGGCCAGAATCGATTCGAACTCGGCGATCTTGGCAAGGATTTCCTTCAATTCGTTCAGGATCTCGTCGATGGAAAGCTGGGTTAGGCGATAAAGCTGCAACTCCAGAATCGCGTCAATCTGGCGAAGCGTCAGGCCCTTCTCTTCGTGCGGCAGCTTCACCCGGTCGAGCGTGATAACAATCTCGGTTCCCTTGCCCCACGCGTACAGATTCTCTCTCGCTTCGGCTCTCGAGCCCGACGCGCGAATAATCTTGATCACCTTGTCCAGATTGTCAAGCGCAACCTTCAAACCTTCGAGGATATGTTCGCGGTCACGCGCCTTGCGCAACAGGAACAGCGTCCGGCGCTGCACTACGTCTTTCCGGTGGTTGATGAAGCAGCGAATCGCCTCATCCAGACCCAGTTCTCGCGGCTGCCCGTTCAGCACCGCCAGGAAGATCATTGAGAAACCTTCCTGCATCTGCGTGTGCTTGTAGAGCTGGTTCAGCACAATCTCGGGCTGCGCGCTCCGCTTTAGTTCAATCACAATCCGCATGCCGTCGCGGTCGCTCTCGTCGCGCACGTCGCTGATGTCGTCCACGATCTTGTCGTTCACCAACTCGGCAATGCGCTGGATCAGTACCGACTTGTTCACCTGGTACGGAATCTCGGTAACGATGATCGCCTGTTTTTCCTTGGTCAGGTTCTCAATCGCCACCTTGGCGCGCATCATAAAGCGCCCGCGTCCGGTCTTGTAAGCCTGGACGATGCCGCTCTTCCCGTAGATAAAACCACCGGTCGGGAAATCCGGGCCCTTCACATGCTTCAGCACCTCTGCAAGCCCGGCCTCGGGATTTTGCAGCAGCTCAATCGTCGCGTTCACAACCTCGGTCAGATTGTGCGGAGGTATGTTGGTCGCCATGCCTACCGCGATGCCGCTCGAACCATTCACGATCAGGTTAGGAATGCGCGTCGGCAGCACGGATGGTTCAAAAGTGGACTCGTCGTAGTTCGGAACAAAGTCCACCGTCTCCATGTCGATGTCGGCCAGCAGTTCGCCGGCAATCCGCTCCATCCGGCACTCGGTGTAGCGCATCGCCGCTGGCGGATCTCCGTCCACCGAGCCGAAGTTCCCCTGTCCGTCCACCATCGGATAACGCATGGAAAACGGCTGTGCCAAACGCACCAAGGTGTAGTAGATCGATGAGTCGCCATGGGGATGGTAAACACCCATCGCCTGACCAACCACCTTCGCGCACTTGGTGTATTTCTTGTTGTGCTGCAGGCCCATCTCGCTCAGCGTGTAAAGCACGCGCCGATGCACGGGCTTCAACCCGTCGCGGGCATCCGGCAGAGCCCGTCCGATGATTACGCTCATCGAGTAGTCGAGATACGAGCGGCGCATCTCCTCTTCGATGTTGATGGGAATAAGGTTCGTGCCGCTGTTCGGCGGCGTACCACCTTCAAGAGGGAGCTGGGGATTCTTGTCGTCTGCCATAAGGTTTTTCTAAGCTCGCCGGAAGGCGGCAATAAAGGTCCGGAAACAGCGGGGCCGGGTCCGCGAGCTATGGTTCTATTTTACGCGTTCAAACCCCGTTTCGGCAAGGTGAAACAGGATAAATAAGTCCTTATTTTGCTTTAATTTATAGCGATTTTCTCGTCGCCTCGCAACGGCTCTCCGCGGTCAGGTCTGCGCGGGCGGTTCTTGCTGTGGAAATGACCGCAGTTTCATTCCCAATCTCAGCCGATTTTATCTGGAAAATACAGCCGGAAAACCTGCCGAACTCCCCAACAAATCGCCCCTACAGCAACCCCGGCAAGCTCAACAAACAGAAAACCGCCTGCAGCAGCACAATGGCTCCCCCGGCAGCCTGAGCCAGCCGCCCATGCGGCCCCTCGTAGGCATCAGCCAGCACCCCGCCCGCAAACGTCACCAGGAACGGCAGCGCCCACAGCCACGGACTGCCCTGTGCCCCGGTCATCACCAGTAGCACCACCGCCGCAAAGCAAACCAGCGGTGCCGTGTTGCCAAAGTACCGTGACCGCCTCAGTCCCAGGTAAAGCACCAGAGCCGCTCCCACAGCCACCGTGATCCCCGCATTGCCCAGTGCGCTGAAGAACCGCGTAGCCGGCTCAATTGAGAACCAAAGCAGCCCCGCCGCCGACCGGAAAACATAGCTGAACGCATCCGGCGAAAAACCGTAGCAGGCAAACACCCCCAGCAGCGCCCCGGCTACGGCCATCAGCACGATAGGCACCACCTGGCTTCTGCGCCCCTCGGCCACCCACAGCATCAGCGCCAGCCCCAGCAGGGCCACCACCGGCAGTGCTGCAATATGCGCCGCCGCTGCCATCCCAAAGGCAGCTGTCAGCAGCAGGATGCGCGGACGCCATTTGCTCCGTGGCCCCTGCATCGCATGGGCCACGCCGATGCACGTGTAGACGCCCCCATAAACTCCCAGCGCCGCCAGCACGTCAGCATTCGGAGCTACGCAAGCTCTCAGTACCGCGGGAGAGAAGCAATAGAGTGCCAGCGCCGTGTAGCCGCCCAGGTTCCCATAGAGTCGCCGCGTCACCCACCACACGCCTCCGCCCAGCAGAAACCCAACCAGCAGAAAAGGCAGGCGCAACAGCAGCAGCACGTGCGGCATCTGGTGGCGCAACTCCCAGGTGCTCAGTTGGGATGCGCCGCCCTCTCCCCCAACCGCCTGAAATACCCTGTCCTCAGGCTTGCGGAACCGGTCCAGCCCCCGCTCCGCCAGCAGGTTGAGCGTCAGCGGCAGCCCCGCCAGCCGGTAGGCCAAAATTCCATCGTGAATATTGCCGCAGGTGGTGTAGTAGCCAGCCAGGGCTGAAGGACGCTCCCAGGTCTCCCGGCCGCAGCGCGCGTACTGGTAATCCCGGTCAGTCAGCGTCTGGTGCGCCGTAAGCCAGAGTCCCTGCATCAGAAAAAGCGTCAGCAACCCCGCCGCAATGCGTTGCGGCAGGTTGAAGCGAAAGCGGCGAAGGATTCCAAACCGGTGGGTCATCGTGTCAGACGGGCAGACTCCAGTCTAAATCGCGCCGCACCCCCGCGCTGGCCCCCGTCTGGCCGATTCGCCCTTCCAGCAGCTTTACCCTTGCAAACACGCTGGGGCTAAACTAACCGAACATGCTCACCCGCCGTCGCTTCGCCGGCAATGCCGCCGCCCTCCTGTTCACCTCTCCTTTGCGCTTCGGTCTGGCCCAAACGGCGAATCACTATCGCAATCCCATCCTCGGCGGCGACCATCCAGACGCAGGTGCCATCCGCGTTGGTCAGGACTTCTATCTCACCCACTCCAGCTTTGACTACGCCCCCGGACTTCAATCTGGCACTCCCGCGACCTCATCAACGGGCGTCCCGTGGCAGCGGCCCTCCCCAGCTACCATGGCCGCATCTTTGCCCCCTACCTGTGCCAGTTCCAGGGCGGTTCTTCATCTATTTCCCCGCGGGCGGCGTCATTCACGTTGTCCATGCCAATCACCCCGCCGGGCCCTGGAGCGAGCCTGTCAGCCTCGGCATCCACCTCTATGACCCCGCCCACATCGCCGAGGGCGGCCTCTGGGGACACACGGAGAAGGGAACCACCCGCGCCACCTTCCGCATCGTCAACGACCGCCAGGAGGTGGACTTCTACTACCGGCTCCCCGGCCAGCCATGGAAAAAGACCGACACCTCGACTGAAATCTCCGGAATGAACCACAACGTCCTCGGCAGTTTTCTCGACGTCCGCCCCGCCCTCTTCGCCTGCGGCACCGGCTCCGCCACCTTCCGATCCTTCTGCTACTGGCCGCGGGCGATGGCTCCCATCTAGCCCGTTAACAAGGAATTTCCACCGCGCTTTGCCCCAGCCGCCGCCAACCGCTACACTTCCCTCAGCATGGCCATCGCTCACGACAACACTCCGGAACGCCTTGTCAGCGCCGCCCGCGCCGATGAAGAGCAGGGCTTTGAACTCAAACTGCGCCCCCGCTGGCTCCGCGAGTTCATCGGCCAGTCCAAAGCCAAAGAGCAGTTAGCCATCGCCCTTGAAGCCGCCAAATCCCGCGGCGAGGCCCTTGACCACGTCCTCCTCTTCGGCCCTCCCGGACTCGGCAAAACCACCCTCGCCACCATCATTGCCAACGAGCTGGACGTGGGATTCCAGCAGACCTCCGGCCCCGCCCTCCAGATTCAGGGCGACCTCACCGCCATCCTTACCAACCTGCGCGAGCGCCAAGTGCTCTTCCTCGACGAAATCCACCGCATGCAACCCGTGCTCGAAGAAAAGCTCTATACAGCCCTCGAGGACTACAAACTCGATATCATCATCGGCCAGGGCCCGGCGGCGCGAACCCACGTCATGGAGATTCGACCCTTCACCTTCATCGGCGCCACCACGCGCCCCGGTCTGCTTAGCTCGCCCCTGCGCTCCCGCTTTGGCATCCTCCTCCGCCTTGAGTTCTATACAGAAGAAGACCTCCGCTTCATCGTCACCCGCTCAGCGGAGGTCATGGGAATCCCCATCGATCAGGACGGCGCCGCGGAAATCGCCCTCCGCTCCCGTGGAACACCGCGCATCGCCAATCGGCTTCTCCGTCGCGTGCGCGACTACGCGCAGGTGCGCGGCTCAGGCATCATTGACCGCCCCACCGCCAACGCCGCCCTCACTCTGCTTGAAGTGGACGCACACGGCTTCGACGAGATTGACCGCAAGCTGCTGCTCGCCATTATCCAGAAGTACGATGGTGGCCCCGTCGGCCTCAGTACCCTGGCCGCGACCCTCGCTGAAGAGCAGGATGCGCTTGAAGAAGTCTACGAGCCCTTCCTCATCCAGATCGGTTTTCTTGATCGCACTCCGCGCGGTCGCGTCGCCACGCGCCTTGCGTATGAGCACTTCGGCCTCACCATGCCCGGCCGCCAAACACCGCTGTTTTAGAAGCAGTTTGCCGTGCATGCAATTTAGGTGTCCACCCTCGCCGCTTCTTTGTTTTTGCGGCTAGGGTGGGATGCCGAGACACTGACCGCACCATCACCCAGGAGACGTTTTCTCATGGCACTTACTGAATCCACCATGCTCTCGCTCGGCACCATCGCCCCTGACTTCGCGCTCACTGACGTTGTCACCGGCAACACCGTTCACCGCGACCACTTCCGCGGCCGCAAGGCCTTGCTGGTCATGTTCATCTGTCCCCATTGCCCTTACGTCAAGCATGTGAATCAGGGCTTGGCTGCGCTCGGCAACCACTACGCCGCGCAGCCCATCGGCATCGTTGCCATCAGCGCCAACGACGTAGCCACCCACCCCGCCGACGGCCCCGAGGGCATGAAGCAGCAGGCAGAGACCTTCGCCTTTGCGTTTCCCTATCTCTATGACGAAACCCAGGCTGTCGCCCACGCCTACAAGGCCGCCTGCACTCCAGACTTCTTCCTCTTCGACGCCGATTTCCGCCTCGTCTATCGCGGCCAGTTTGACTCCAGCCGCCCCGGCAACGGTGTCCCCGTTACCGGCGAAGACCTTCGTGCCGCCATCGACACAGTTCTGGCGGGCAAGCCGCTCCTCACAGACCAGCGCCCCTCCATCGGCTGCAATATCAAGTGGAAGCCGTAGACAATAAACTCCGTCTGAATGGATAGAGCCAGCAACAGGCGGTCATCCTCAGACAGGTCGATCAGTCTGAGGATGCACTCACCAAATGTCGAAATGAGACATGATGCAGGGGCCAGCTTCCTGGCCCCTGTACTTACAGCTCCAACGCCTTCAAATAATCCCGGAAGGCACCGGCAAACTCAGGCCGCTTCAGAGCAAACTCCACCGTAGCCTGCAGCATGCCGAACTTGTCCCCGGCATCAAAGCGCTTGCCTTCGAAGGTATAGCCAAATACCTTCTCTTCTCTCACCAGCGCCAGTATCCCATCGGTGAGTTGTATCTCCCCGCCCGCGCCCGGAGTGGTCTTCTCCAGTAACTCAAACACCCGCGGAGTCAGCACGTAGCGCCCGATGATCGCCTGCTTTGAAGGTGCTTCTTCAAACTTGGGCTTCTCCACCATCCCCGTGCAGTTATAAATCCGCTCATTGTCCGCATCCTGCGAGCCGGCCAGCACTCCATATGCGCTGATCCCCGCGCCCTCAATGGTCATCGTCGCCAGCACCGAGCCGCCCTTTTGCTCAAACACCCCGATCATCTGCTTCAGGCAGGGCGTCTTCGCATCAATCACATCGTCGGGCAGAATCACGGCAAACGGCTCATCGCCCACCAGTTGCTTCGCGCAAAGCACCGCGTGGCCCAGCCCCAGCGGCTCCTTCTGGCGTACGTAGCTGATCCGCGCCATCGAAGAGATCCCGCGAGAAATAGCAAGCAGCTCCTTCTTGCCCTTCCGCTCCAGCGTCGCGTCCAGCTCGTAGCTGATGTCGAAGTGGTCTTCCATCGCGCCCTTGCCGCGGCCCGTCACAAAAATAATGTGCTCAATCCCCGAGGCAATTGCCTCTTCCACGCCGTACTGGATGATGGGCTTGTCGATAAGTGCCAGCATCTCTTTGGGGATAACTTTGGTGGCCGGCAAAAACCGTGTGCCTAATCCACCTGCCGGAAATACAGCCGTTCTCACCTGTCCGCTCATGTCCTCTCCCTCATCTTCATCGTATTCGTTATGCCTTGAGTAATAGATACATCGGGTGCCCAGGGCTCGACTTTGAGACCTGGGAAACAAATGCTCTAAAGCGCTGGCGTCCCATCCCCCAGCATCGCCTCACGTACAATCTGCACCGGCGGAAACCCCTGCCGCAGAAAATCATTATGGAACTTCTCCAGCGAGAACGCCGCGCCCTGCTTCTTCTTCATATCCTCGCGCAGCTTCATGATCTCCAGCTTCCCCAGCGTGTAATACAGATACGTGGGATCGCTCGCTCCGCGCTTCGTCTCCACTACCGCATTCTCCTTTGACTGGTAGCCTTCCTTCTGGAAGAAATCTTCGGCCTGCTCAACACTCATCTTCCCCGTGTGCATCTCGATGCCGACAATAAACCGCGCATTGCGCAGCAGCGCATCCTGCAACTGCCCCAGCCGCAAAAACTTGGCCTCGCGCGCATCTTTCGCGCCTGTCCCTGGCTGTCCGTAGCCCTCGTCCAGCATCATTTGCTCGGTGTAGTGCGCCCACCCCTCCACGTTGGTGTTTGCCCCAAGCAGCTTGCGCACCCGGCTCGGCGCCTGCGGAACCCACAGGAATTGAATGTAGTGCCCCGGATACGTCTCATGCACCGCCGTTGAAACCACCGTGCCCACATTGAAGCCGTGCATGTAGCCTTCCACCTCGGCGGGCGTCATCTTGGGGTCAGGCAGCGTCACGTTGAAGTAGGCTTCGGTCGCGTGCGTCTCAAACGGTCCCGGCGTGTCCATGCTGGCTGTCGTAATCGCCCGCATAAACGGCGGCGTCTCTTCCAGAATCGGCCGCACTTCCGACGGAATCGTCACAATATGGTGCGACCGGATAAAGCTCACCAGCCCATCAAAAGTGGCTCGAAATGCTTCCATCAATTTATCCGGCGCGGGATGATTTTCTCCCAATTGCTCCAGCACCGCGCTCGGCGTCTTCATCGGTTCCAACTCCGCCGCCACCTGCCTGAAGTGCTCCTGGTTTGCTCGCATGTTCGCCCATCCAATTTCGAGCAGCTTGTCCAGCGGCAGGTCCACCATCTCGTCGTAATGCAGCTTCTTTGAGAAGGTCTCGGCGCCAATGCGGAAGTCTCCATTCGACTTCGTCAGCAAGTCCGTCTTCAGCCATCCCAGATAACTGTTCAGCGCCGCGATCACCGCCGTATTCGTCTGCGCAAACTCGGCCTTTAGCGCCGGGTCCTTCGCTTCGGCAAAAGCCAGCGGCACATCATGCTCAAAAAAACTCACAATCCCCGGCAACTGCTCAATTGCAATCTCGGTAAAAATGCGCGGCGGATTCTTCAGATTCGCGCGCGCGTCCGCCAGCAGCACCGGCATCTGCTTCTCCCGTGCTATCAGTGACCGCAGCCGCTCATCCGGCGAAGCAAACTTCCGCTCCATCAGCGTAAAAGCGGCATTCGCGCAAATGCCGGAATAGTTGTCCGCATTCTTCTCCCACGGCCGAATTGCCTCCAGCGTCAGCAACTCTGAGCGGATGCTCCCAAGCACCACCGCCCTGTCCCCGCGTGTCGTCTGCTCCAGCCCATCTGCGGGAATCGCCTCCACACGCTTCTCAAATTCCTTCAGCGCCACAACCTTCGCATCAATATTCTTTCGCGAGTAGTCTTCCAGTTGCCCGTCATACTGGTGATAGCCCGCCAGCGTCCCAGCGGTAGGCGAGTAGTGAAAGTACACCTGGTCAAAGTACGCATCGGTCACCTTTGCGAACTCCTGCTTCCAGTCCTGCTTCGCCGCATGCGCGGCTACTGTAGACGACATACATACCCCAATCGCAATCGTTGCAATCAACCTGTTCATCGCATCTCGTTTCATTCTTATGGATAGCTCTTACGCGCTCACCGGCGCAGCCGCCAGCTTGTCTAGTACTTCATGAATCTCCAGCAGAACTTCATCGGGCCGCACCGCGCTCAGCGGATATTTCAAGAGTCCCTGCGGCGTGAACTGCGCGCCCCGCTTGGCGTTCTTGGCCACCAGCCGCATCAGGTGCTGCGGATCTACCTTTGCGTTCTCCATGAATCGTATCTGCAACTCGCTGCGTCGCCGGTCGACTTGCGCAATCCCCATCCGTTCGCATTCCAGGCGAATCATCGCAGCCTCCAGCAGGTACACAGTGGCGTCCGGAGGCGCGCCATAGCGGTCTTCCATCTCCGCGCGTACCTCGGCAACCGCCGTCTCGCCCGCAGCGCCTGCAATCTTCTTGTAGAGCCGCAGCCGCTGGTTCTCTTCCGGCACGTAGCTCTCGTCGATGCGCAGCGCAATGCCCAGGTTGAGCTGCGTGGCCGGCCGCTCCTCGCTGCTCTCGCCCTTCATCTCCTTCACCGCGGCCTCCAGCATGGACGTGTACAGCTCGAACCCAATCGCCTCAATGTGCCCGCTCTGCTCGCCGCCCAGCATATTGCCCGCGCCGCGCAACTCCAAATCCAGCGCCGCAATCTTGAAGCCCGCTCCCAGGTCGCTGAACTCCTTCAACGCCGCCAGCCGCCTCCGTGCAATCTCCGTCAGCTCGTTCTCCGGCGGAATGAGTAAATATGCATAAGCCCTGCGATTCGACCGCCCTACCCGCCCGCGCAACTGGTACAGCTCGCTCAGCCCGTGACGGTCCGCGCGATTGATAAGAATCGTATTCGCCAGCGGAATGTCCAGTCCGTTCTCAATGATCGTCGTCGCCACCAGCACGTCGTACTCGTGATGCATAAAAGCCAGCATCACCCGCTCCAGCTCCGTCTCGCCCATCTGCCCGTGCCCTACCGTCACCCGCGCCCCAGGCACCAGTTCCTGAATCCGCGCGGCAATGTCGTAAATGGACTCCACGCGGTTGTGAACGAAATACACCTGTCCGCCGCGCTCCAACTCAACCTCGACCGCCGAGCGGATAATCTTCTCGTCAAACTTTGCTACTACCGTCTGAATCGCCATCCGGTCCTTGGGCGGCGTCTCAATCACGCTCATGTCCCGCAGGCCCACCAGCGACATGTGCAGCGTGCGCGGAATCGGCGTGGCGCTCATCGCCAGCACATCAATCTCCTTGCGCATCTGCTTCAGCCGTTCCTTGTGCCGCACCCCGAACCGTTGCTCCTCGTCCACAACCAGCAGCCCCAGGTCCTGGAACTTGATGTCCTTTGAAAGTAGCCGGTGCGTGCCGATGAGGATGTCAATGCGGCCCGTCTCCACCTGCTCCACAATCAGCTTCTGCTCCTTCGCGCTTCGGAACCGCGAAATCATCTCGATATTGATCGGGAACTGCGCAAATCTCTTCTTGAAGGTCTCGAAATGCTGAAAGCTCAAGATCGTCGTCGGCGTAAGTACCGCAACCTGCTTGCCGTCCTGCACGGCCTTGAACGCGGCCCGCATCGCCACTTCAGTCTTTCCATAGCCCACATCGCCGCACAGCAGCCTGTCCATCGGCGTTGTCGATTCCATGTCGTACTTGATCGCCCGAATGGCCGATAACTGGTCCTCAGTCTCCGTATAGTCAAACGAGCCTTCAAACTCACGCTGGAAGTCGTTGTCCTTTGAGAACGCCGTTCCTCCCGCCGTGGCTCGCTGCGCATATAACTTCAATAACTCGCCGGTCATGTCCTGCATGGCCTTGCGAACCTTGGCCTTGGTCTTGGCCCACTGCTGCGATCCAAGCCGGTTCAGAATCGGCGCTGGCCCCGCATCCGTCGAGCGGTATTTCTGAATCAGGTCCAGCCGCGTCAGCGGAACATATAACTTGGCTGCCTCGGCAAACTCCAGAATCATGAACTCCACTGAGAGTCCATCCTGCACAATCTCCTTCAACCCCTGGTACTGCGCAATCCCGTGCTCCACGTGGACTACGTAATCCCCAACCGTCAGGTCGCGGAAATCGGAGACAAACGCCGCCGTCTTTGATCGCTTCGGCTCCGGCCGCGCCGCCACATCCGCGTCGTCGGATAAGTCGTTCGCTCCGAACAGAATCATGTTCGCGTCAGAGAAACTTACGCCCGCCGAAAGCGGAGTTCGCACAATCACCGGTACGCGCAGGTCGCCGGCCAGGTAACTCGCCTCGTCCAGCACCGTCTCGCCGCCGGGCCGTATCATCCGGCTGCCCAGACGGTAGGGAATCTGGTACTCGCGCAGCACCGTCGCCAGTCGCTCCACGTCCCCTTGGTTCGGCGCGGCAAGCACAATGCGCGTCTCGGTCTCCATCAGGGTCTTTAGCTGCGCCGTCAGTGCCGGAATCGATCCATGGAAGCGCAGCGTCGGACGCGTGCTCAACTCGATCTCGCCCAGCGTGTGGTCCACATCCAGCACGTCGATCGCGCCCAGTTGATCCAGATCAAAGCCCATATGCGCCTGAAGCTGTGCCTGCAAAATTTCCGGTCGCACATAGATGTCCTCGGGCACAATCAGCGACCCAATCCCTGACCGCTCATGCCTCTGTTCCACCTTGTTCCACCAGCGGTCAATCTGGTTCCGCACCATCGACGGCTCATCGACAAACAGCGCGCACTTCGGAGCCAGAGACAGCAGCGACTTCTCCGCCCCCGCCACCGCCGAGAAAAACTCCCACCCGGGAAACACGCTCACGCCGCCCGCAGCCGCGGCCTCAATCTCCATCTCTCTGGCTGCCTCGTCGCCCTCGCCTTCCACCTCCACACGGGCCCGGCTCAGCCGCCCATGTACTGCGGCCAGCAGCCGCTCCGTCACCGGAGTCTCCGTCAGCGGCAACAGTTGCGTCTCATCCAGGCCGCTTTGCGAGCGCTGCGTCTCCGGGTCAAATTTGCGGATCGTCTCAATCTCGTCGCCAAAGAACTCGATGCGTACCGGCCGGTCCTGCTCGGGTGAATACACGTCCAGAATCCCGCCCCGCCGCGTAAACTGCCCCGGCATCTCCACCAGGTCCATCTGCGTGTAGCCCACAGACGCCAGGTGCCCGGTAAGCACCTCTACATCCACCTCTTCGCCCCGCCGCAGCGTCACCGCCAGCCCTGCATAGTATTCGCGGTCAAACAGCCGCAGCGCCGCCGCTTCCACCGGCGCAATCAGAATCTCCACCGCCCCCGTAGCCAGCTTCCACAACGCAGCCGCGCGCTGCTCCTGCACGTCAGGATGTGGAGATAGATTTTCAAAGGGAAGTACATCGTGGGCCGGCAGCCGCACCACGCGTTCCGGGTCCACCGCTCCGGTCAGCTCGCAGCCGGCCTTGAGCATCGGCTCCAGCGCCTCGGCGGCCTTGTTGTCCGCCACCAGCACAATCACCGGCTGCTTCGCCGCCCGCGCCATCAACGGAATATAGAGAGCCCGCGCCGTGGCCGTCAGTCCGGACACACATCTCCGCCCCGCACCCAGGCTCAGATGCCTGCGTACGCGATCAAACGCTGAAACGTGCTCCAGCTCCGCAAAAATCTCACGGACAAACGGGAGAATCATGAGTCTTTAGTCTAGCAGTGGGGAGCGTGCAAAAATGCGGAATGGCAGCTTGCCATTCCGCATCTCGTCTCTTTGATCTGCGCGACGCGTGACTGCGTGCGAACCCTACGGCCTCTGCTTGTAAAGGCTGTAGGCGTAGTCGCCGCTGTCCACCAGGTCAAAACCCTCATCATTTGAAAGCGGCGTCAGGCTGATCGTTGCCGCTCTGGACGAGCCCGGCAGCGTATTTGTGGCCTGAAAGTAGTAAGTGGCCCCGGCCTTGGCGGAAAAGTCCACGGTCATTGTCTTCTGCCCTTGCGCGAAAAACGACGAAGGCTGCCAGCTCGCGCACAAGTGATGCGCGCCCGGATCAACAAAGAAGAAGAAGTACGTGTTGCCGTGCGTCGCTCCCACCCATGAGCCATCCACGCCCACACGCGTGGTCGGTCTCAGAAAGCCCGTAACCTTTCTATCGTCCTGGATAAAGTAAACAAGCGCCCTGCCCGGCTGCGGAGGAGCGGGATGCAGCCCGCGGTCAGTATCCACGTCGTACCGCACTGCGGCATCACCGCAGCCTGTGGTGGCCGCTGCTGGTGCCGCTGCGCTCTGCGCAAGGGCTGTCAGTGGAAGGGAAGCGACGGCCAATACCAGCCCGCCTAAAAAGATCCTGGTCAAAATTGCTACCTCTTTTCTATCTCTAGTACTTTGACCGCATGACTGAGGATTGACCAGAATGTAGCGCCGGTCTCCAGACCGGCTGTCCTGCGGGCGTCCACGCCCGCATTGGTTCGGGATCAACTACCAATTCGTGCAGTCCTGGTACTAGTATGCCAAATTAAGGCCATTCGGAGGCAATGCTCCCGCCCCGTCGCCTTAATGCGGCTTCCCAGGCAGCACAAAATGCTCCGCGCAGCGCGGCTCATACGAGTCGCCCGGCATCTTGATCGGGCTGTCATAAGCCGCCGGCTTGCCTTCGATCAGCCGCTGCGAGTAGAGCGCGCGCGTTCCGCAACTGCAATAGGCCATGCACTCGGTAATGCTCCCGCCGTAGGCGTTTACAAGCCACGTCAGGTTCAGCATCTCCCCAAACGGAATCGCGCGAAAATCCAGGTCCAGCCCCGCAATCAGAACATCGTGATTCGCATCCAGCAGGTGCCGCGTAAAAAGAAACAGCTCTTCAACAAACTGTCCCTCGTCAATCGCAATGCACTCCACTTTCTTGCCAATCTCCTTCTCGCGTACTGAGATGGCCTTCAAAACCTCCCACGGATTGCTCGACTTGAACTCCAGCGCATCCATCCGTGCGTTCCCGTTGGGATTCCGGCTCTCCACCACCCCGGGGCCGCCCTTCGTGTCGTCGCTGGGCTTCAGCACCAGCACATATTGCCCGGCATACTGCCGCCGCATCTCCGCTCTGCGCAGCAGTTCTGCCGTCTTGTTGCTCCGCATCGGCCCCATCATCAATTCCAGCTTGCCTGCCACCTGCACACACTCTCCCCAAGGGACTGAAAATCACTGTTTCTGGATTTTCATCATATCTTGGCAGAGCTCCGCCTGACTCTCACGGAACTCTGGAAAACGGGATCCCGGCCTTCGAACTCAAGCCAGCACATTCACCGTATAAACATTCTCAGGAGCCTGCCTCGGAGCCAGCATAACACCGGCCTTGCCCATGGCCGTCGCGTAATACTCCACCGTTCCATCCGTAGCCGCAAACGGTCCAAGCTGTGCGCTATACACATCCCGCCCCGCATGGGCAGCCGTCACGCTCTGCCAATCCCGCGCTCCCTGCCGCCTCGTCAGCAGCTTCACCGCGCCGCCCTCCGCCAGCCCCGGCGCAACAATAAACAGCCGTAGCGCCTCGCCCGGCTTTGCCAGTGAAGGCCGTGTTGGGATAAACACCCTGGCGAGATTTGCCCCGTCCCCGGCAATCGCCGCCGCATAGGCTGCATCCATCTCCGCCGGCAACTCGCCTAAGAATTCCTTCACTGAGAGCCGCAGCCGCTCCAGCGCAATCCGTACAAATTTGTTCTGCATGGATGCAAGTTGTCCCTGGTCGTTGCGCGTCGCCACCACGCTCTGGTACTCCACCATCGTCTCCCGCACCAGCGGAGCCAGCTTCAGCCACAGCGGAACCCCGTGCGCCGCCACCTCCGCCCGCGCCGCGTCTTCTTTGCCCGCGGCCCGTAACTCCACTGCCTGCACAAGCACTGCGTCCAACTGGTGCGCCGTCTCAAACGCGTCGCAATAGGGAACCATCATCCCCACAAATCCCGCAAAATACTCAATCCGGTCTCGTTCCAGCGGAGACTGTGCCTCCGCTGCCAGTTGCTTGAAGCGCTCAGCCGTCGCCTTTTGCGTCGGCAGAACCGCCATCTCCGGCTCGGACTTCGCATAATTGAAGGCCTCCGAGTAATCCCCCGTCAGCTCCACGCGATTCGCAAACCCGTCCTTGTCATAGCTGCCCAAAAACGTCGAAGTGATCGCATGTTTCCGGTCGCAATCGTCAAACAGCGTCGCCAGCTTTTCTCCCCGCGCCCCCGATGCCTGCGTCGTTGAGAACTGCTTGTAATGCTCTGCGGCTGTCAGCTTCGCATCCCAGCCCGCCTTCGCAAAATAGGTCGCTGTCGGGTCAATCGCGCGGTGCCGCCAATGGATGCCCAGCATTCCCTGGCAGCCAAAATCCTGTGCCCGCTTCATGTCCGTCTCAAACCGGCTCGCCCTGAACTGCGCCAGCCACATCGAGGGGTCGTCCTCAATCCACGGAATCGGCCAGCGCTCCCGGTTCCCCAGCTTTGCAAATGCCTCGTTCACCGGGTCCCACCCCAGCGTGTCGCTCAAGGCTGAGAACACAATGTCCTCCGGCAGTCGCTGGTGCAGGTTCTCAAAGTAGCGCGTCACCCCGCCCCATCCCGCCACCACCAGCCGCTTGTCTGGCGCGTGACGCTTCAAAAACTCGTGCGCCTGCGTAAACGGAGTCGTCGACAGCGGCACGTTCTTCGTTCGACCCTCCCAGTTCGCGCCCTCGTCCTGCCACAACCACACGTTATCCACCATCGGATACCGCTCCAGCAGGTCCGCCAGCCGCCGCTCCAGCAGGTCCCGCGCCGTCCGCGACTCCACAAATCCGCCCGGATGCTTCAACGCCTCCGGTGGCAGTGCTCGCACAATCTCCCCTGGATTCTTGTACGGCTCAAAGCCAATCCCGGTGCGGATTCCCAGCTCTCCTGCAAAGCTGAACGCCGCCCGCATCATCTCCGTCGTTCGTTTGGCAATGTCCCAGTTGTCTGCGCCCAGCCGCGTCGCGTCCGCGCCAAACGTGTCGGTGTCAAAGAACCGGTCCGCGCCCATCTTGAAGGTCGATGTCCTCTGCGGCAGATAGCCCCAGCTCTCCATCGACGTATCTTCCAGCGCCGCCTTGTGCCCGCTGCCTGCAAAGTCAAAAGACAAATACGACTCCGCCATCGGCGCCGGGTGGTTCTCCGTATACACATGCATGCCAAACATGTTCAGGCGCATCCGCAGCATGGCCGCAAAATACGCCTTGAAGTCCTCATCGTTATAAATGCTGATGCAATTCAAAAAATCTGGCCATGGCAGCAGGCCCCGCACGCCAAAGCGCGGTGCGGCCTTCCACGTCTCTCCCGGCTCCGGCAGTCGCAGCGCGCCGCCCCGGTCAATCGGCAAGCTGGTGCCGTCAATCCCAAACACCGCCCCCTGTCGCTCCAGAAAATCAAATACCGCGTAAAGCAGCGCCTGTTCGCTGGCCGCGTAAATCGTCGCTCCCTCGCCAGCCCGCTGAATCGTATACTCCTCGGTTCCCTTGAAGCGCTGCGCGCTCACCGCCAGTGTCAGCACCACCTGCCCAGCCGAGCCGCTCCCGCTGCCCAGCGTTACCTCGTCGGTCGCCTTCAGCCCCCGCAGGCCGCTCTCCAGCTCCCGCGCTGCCAGCCGAGTCTTCATGCTTTCAGCGCACTGCATCAGGATCAATATCCGCCTCCGCCCGGTTGCCTCCGCCGCGGAGTATCGTGTTCCCATCAGGCCGCTCGCCGACGCCAGTGCGCTTGCTTTCAAAAAATCTCTTCGATCCATTACGCCGTTTCTCCTTGGGGTCGAAAGAATTCTACACGAGGGGCATATTCCTTGGTTTATGCTGTACTGCATCGATAACGCGACAAATGAAACGGGGTTGAAAAACGCAATGACATCACGGGAACGTGTGCTTGCCTCCTTGAATCATGAACAGCCGGATCGGGTCGTCGTTGACCTCTCCGGGTACCGCTCCTCCGGCATCTCCGCCGTAGCCTATCCAAAGCTGAGGGCTGCGCTCGGCCTTCCGCCCCGCTCCATTGACGTGTACGATCCCGTCCAGCAGTTGGCCATCTGCCACGACGATGTGCTCGACCACTTCGGTGTCGATACCATCGAGCTCGGCCGCGGCTTCTGCCACGACGACAAATGGTGGGCGCCCTGGACCCTCCCCGATGGAACCCCCTGCCGCATGCCCGCCTGGGCTCTGCCTGAGCGCGCCGGCGAAGAGTGGCACCTGCGCGCCCCCAGCGGCCGCGTCATGGCCCGCATGCCCGCCGGTTCGCTCCACTTTGATCAGGTCTATTGGCCCTTCCTCGACGGCGAAGAAGACCTCTCCAAAATCGAGCAACTCTACCCTGAACACATGTGGACCGGTATTGCCTCGCCCCCCGGGCCCTCCGTCTCCGGCCCGGAGCAGCTTGCTGCCGGTGCACGCGCCCTCCGCGCCCGCACAGACCGCGCCATCATCGGCCTCTTCGGCGGAAACCTGCTTGAGATGGGTCAGTTTTACTACCGCATGGACAACTTCCTCGTCATGCTCGCCGGTGAGCCGGAGCGTGCCCATCGCTTCCTCGACGCGCTGTTTGAAATTCACATGCGCAATCTTGAAAAATACCTCGGCGCGGTCGGTTCCTCCATTGACGTCATCGTCTTCGGCGACGATCTCGGCGCGCAAAACAGCCCGCAAATCTCCCCCCGCATGTATCGCGAGTTCTTCAAGCCCCGCCACGCCGCCATGTGGGCACGCGCCAAGCAGCTTGCCAACGTCAAAGTCATGCTCCACTGCTGCGGCGCTGTCCGCCCCCTGCTCCCTGACCTCATTGATGCTGGTCTCGACGCCATCAACCCTGTCCAGATCAGTTGCCGTGGCATGGAAGCCGAAGGCCTCAAGCGCGATTTCGGCCGCGATCTCACCTTCTGGGGCGGCGGCTGCGATACCCAGAGCATCCTGCCCAATGCCTCCCCCGCGCAGGTCCGCGAACATGTGTTGCAACAGTGCGCAATCCTCGCTCCCGGCGGCGGTTTCATCTTCCAGCAGGTCCACAACATCATGGCCAACGTGCCGCCAGAGAACCTCATCGCCATGTACGCCGCCGTGCGGGAGTACGACGCACAAAGGAGCAACTAACTTATGTCGCTGATCGTATGGGGCGGACTTGCGCTCACTCTCCTCGCCGGTCTCGGTTCCGGCAACTGCTTCCTGCCCATGAAGTTCACCCGCCGCTGGCAGTTCGAGAACATCTGGCTCGTCTTCAGTCTTGTTTCGCTCGTCGTCGTGCCCTGGGCGCTCGCCTGGCTCCTGGCCGGCAACCTCTGCCGCCTCTACGCCTCGCTCACCCCCGCCCAGTTGCTTCTGCCCTTCCTGCTCGGTGCCGGATGGGGCATAGCCCAGGTGCTCTTCGGCATCTCCGTTGCCCGTCTCGGCATGGCGCTCGCCTACGCCATAATCGTGGGACTCGGCTCCCTTGGCGGCACCCTGGTTCCGCTCTTCTTTCAGAGCCGCGCCGTTCTCGCCACCTCTCGGGGAGCGCTCATCCTCTCCGGCCTCGCCGTCATGGTGGCTGGCATCGCCATCTCCGCTTATGCGGGCAGCCAGCGCGAGCAGGGGCAAAAGCGCCCCGCCGGCGGAGGCTACGCCATGGCGCTGGCCCTTGCCGTCCTCTGCGGCATCATGGCCCCCATGCTCAACTACGCCTTCGCCTTCGGGCAAGACATTGCTATCCACGCCGTTCAGTTCGGCGTCTCCCCGGTGCGCGCGGCCTATACCGTCTGGCCCGTCGCCCTCGCTGGCGGCCTCGTCCCCAATCTCATTTACGCCCTCTGGCTCCTCACCAAAAAACGCACATGGGGCGTCTTCAAGGGCCCATCGATTCACGACGCCTCCCTCTCCGCTCTCATGGGACTTCTGTGGATGGGCGCAGTCGCCATCTATGGCGCGGCCTCGGTCTATCTCGGCGCCCTCGGTACCTCGGTCGGCTGGGGACTCTTCCAGATATTCATGATCATGACCGCCAACCTCGGCGGCCTCCTCACCGGAGAGTGGACCATCGCCCCCAAAAGCGCCCGCCGCACCCTCTACATCGGCCTCGCCCTGCTCACCCTCGCCACCGCCATGCTGGCCGCTGGAAACAAGTAATCGGGGCCAAAAACAACACTCTCTGCTCGCGGGTGGCGTCCTCAATGCTCGAAGAATGAAGATTAGAAATATGGGTGCCACCCGCAATCACTGAGAGAGACTTGAAAACACAAACACTTATCTCGAAGAATCGGCACGCTCGCCGGGAATGCAGCATGACTATCGTGCTCTTGCGAGCGGCGCTGCTTGTTGCTCTTGTTCTCCATTTTGCATTACTGGGGTCCGGGACCGGCGCAAGAGCCTCCGCTCAAGCGACGGTCCGAGAGGCACGCCAGGCAAAGCCCCGGGAAGGTATCGCAAGAAGTCCTGGAAGACGTTCTATGTCGAGAAAAGAAATAGACGCGTACTTGTGGGTCGAAGAACGCCTATTCAAATGGATGATTAAGAACGGTGTAGACGTAACACTGGCAAAGGCCAGAACAGAAGTAGCGACGGCGAGAGCATTTCACGTGGAGCCCGCGAATTGGGCAAAGAGAGACATTGGAGCTTTCGTTGAGAATGCCAGGGCCTTTGAGAGGAAGAGGGACGAGGTTGAGCGGCGATTAGTGGAGGCGCGAGCGCGAACCCATGAAGCAGAAGTGGATTTGATGAAAAGACAAGGCAACAACTTCAACCCTTTGAAGATCGCCGCGATGTATTGGTTCAAAGAAGAACGTATGAAGGAACCAAATGATCCCTATTGCATTGCCGTTGAGCAGGAATTCAAGATTGCGCACGAACGCGAACAGATCTACCACCAGTTCAATAAAGAAACGCCAGAGGAGAGGCTTGGAGGCGGGCTTGCCATATTGCTGGTAGGGGGAATGCTGGGAGGTGAAGGCGAGGCAGGACTCACGGGCGAAGCCGAGGCTGCACTCGGGTCCCTGGGTGAGGCCGAGGCTGCGTTGGCATTGACCGAGAGTGACGTCGCATTGACCTCGATCATGAAAGCCAGAGCAATATTGATTCCTGCGCAAGAGGAGGCCGCACTGGCTGCCGTCGAAGAGGCCAGGACTGCCATTGCGGCCGACAATGTTGAGGGAGCGGCTGCTGCCGTACAGGAGGCTCAAGCTGCCTTGAAAGCCAGACTGCAAGTCGATCCTGCGGCGGCCCTGGCGTTGGCCGCCGTGAACGAAGTCCAGGCGAAGATAGAGGCTGCGCACGACGCCGAAGCCAAATTAGTTGCCGCAGAGAAAGCCGATGCTGACCTTGCCGTTAAAGAGAAAACCAAAATCAACCTGTATTACTACTCCTCGACACACCAGGACGACGTGATCAAATTTCTGTCCGGCGATTTGAAAGAAGCCCTCGATTTCGCATCACAATACAGAGCTTCCCTTGCAAAAGTAGAAACTAAACACCCGCAGAATACGCTTAGGGGGGCCGCCGCGGCCTGGACTGACCCCGCAACCGGGCTGATGTGGGCGAAGAAAGATAATGGCTATGATGTGTCTTGGCAGCAGGCGACGGATTATTGCCGCAACTTGCAACTCGCAGACCATTCTGATTGGCGATTGGCGACGAGCGACGAATTGAGCACCATCTGTAACCTGAACGAAGATGTTAACGGCTTCCATGCAAAGGGCAATCTGCATTTGTCAAGTTGGTGGCAATGGAGCAGCACACCAAGAAATGCTGCCGGGGATACGTGGATATTCAACTTCTTCGTCAAGAGTCGGGACTACCTCGTGAGCGGCAGTACCAACGAATTACGCGTGCTGTGCGTTCGCCCCTCCTGACAAGCATCGCCAGCTGTCTGCAGCGGAGGAGGCTGCCGCAGCCTTGACCGGCCCGGCAACTGAATGAAAACCTTAAAGCTGCCACCTGCAAAGCCGCCGCTCATCCACGGTGGAAACTTCAGATCTGGAGCACGAAACCAGGCAGATGCAAAACGGCCCGGAATCTTGACGATTCCGGGCCGTTTGGTCTTGCAGCAAGGCTTGGCTCAGGCGGTCTTGGCTTCGGCGGCCAGTGCAGCCTTGGCCTTTTCCACCAGGGCAGTAAACCCGGGGGCGTCCTTGATGGCGATGTCTGAGAGAATCTTGCGATCCAGCTCAATGCCGGCCTTCTTGAGGCCGTTGATGAGCTGCGAATAGCTGAAGTTGTTGAGCTTAGCGGCGGCAGAGATGCGGACAATCCAAAGGGAACGGAACTGGCGCTTCTTCTGCTTGCGGCCAGTGTAGGCAAACTTCAGGCCGCGCTCCACGGCTTCCTGAGCTGCCTGATAGAGCTTGGACTTGGTAAGGAAGTATCCACTAGCTCTCTTCAGAATCTTTTTGCGGCGGTCACTCCGCTTGGTACTGCGTTTTACGCGGGGCATTGGTGTTCTCCATTTTGCGTTCGTTGGTCATCGCGGCTGGAGGCAGGAGGCCAAACCCTTGCGGGCCCGGCGGTAAACCTCTTCACTCGCTCATTCAAGCCTTGATATCTCGGTAATCCCAAATAATTAAAACTCTTAAGGTTACCGGGGGCCCGCGCAACGCGTTCGCTGGGGCCCTGAAGCGCTATCTCCCGACCGGGGAGACAGCACAGCCATCAGGCGTAGGGAATCATGCGCGCTACCTTCGCGTAGTCGCCATCGGAAACCAGGACGGTACGTCCTAACTTGCGCTTCACTTTGGGCGATTTCGACGTAAGGATGTGACGCGTCTTCGTCTGGCCGCGCTTGATTTTGCCGGTACCAGTCTTGCTGAAGCGCTTCTTCGCGCCCGTATGTGTTTTCAGCTTGGGCATTTTTCTTCTCGATTTGGACTGGGGATATTTCCCGGTCCGAGTGGCTCCGTTTAGACAGGGACTTCCCTGCCCTATTGAGGCTCCAACCAGTATAACGCATGTGCGGTGCCGGCGCGACCGCCAGCTTACTCGGCGGGGTCCTCCGCGGTGAAGGGCGAGCAGCACGGCTTGTTGGTGGCGTGGAAGTTCATCAGTTCCAGCCGGATACCGTCGGGGTCATACATATTGAACTGGTATTTGCCGTCAAGGCCGATCTTGGGCGCCTTGTCATGGCGGCCGGCCAGCCGGTTGCCTGCTTCAAGCACCTTATAGGCGTCGAGGACGGAGACTTCTCCTATAGAGAAGTGGTCAAGCACGCCCAGGGTGTTCTGGGACATCGTCGGCGGAATGCCTGAGCCGGGGCCGCCAGAGAGCATGTACTCCATCCAGTCGTGGCCATCGGGCGCCTGCTGGCTCACCCAATCCAGTTTTGCATCCGTCATGCCGCCGAACCAGTAGGGGCGGAAGCCGAGCAGGTCGTGGTAAAAGGTGTCCTCTGCGGCGCGGCTGTGCACCAGAATCCCAACGTGGATGATGTGGTGTCCAATAGCCAGTGGAGCGGAAACGGCGGTGTTGCCGGGCTGGACGAACTCAACCTTGTTGCCCTCGGGGTCAAGCACGCTGAACCAGCGGCTCCCGTCTGAGCCCTTCTCCACTTTGGCCGGCACTTTCCAGGATTTCGCGGCCAGGTACTTGCGCAGGCCTTCAGCGTTGGCAGTGTTCCAGGCGGTGTGGTCCAGGCGGTTGATGCCCGAGCCGGCGGGAAGCGGAAGCACCTCAACAAACTGCGTAGAACTGAAAGCGTAGCGGACGCCCAGGGGATTTTCAGGGTCAGGCAGTTTGGCCGCGCCCACAATATCGCGGTAGTAGCTGTCAGTCGATGCCGGGTCAGAGGTGTAGATGGCCAGGTGCGAAATGCCCGTGATCTTGGGGCGGGGTGGGGTCGGCTGCGCGGCGGCGGTGAGGGCGAAGGCGGCAACAAAGACAGCAGCAAGAAGCCTGGAATGCATTTTGTACCTCGGTAAATGGTGCGACACAACACTAAATTGATTCGTGGAAGGGCGCAAACCCTGGGCGGATAACAACGCTCGGACTTTTCCTGCCGCATTTTGTTGTCAAATCGGTGGGTGAAGGGGTAAGAATGGACGCCGACGGGAATGAGCTGCCTGCTGGGGCTGAAACTGGAGAATCCTGGATTGTCAAATCGAGTGCAATTAAGAAGGCACGGGCTGGGATTACCCATTCGCTACGTGCTGGTGTTCTGGATCTTCGTGCTGGCGATGATTGCGTTCCTCGACCGCACCAATATTGCCATCGCCGGGGTCCACATCAGCAGGGAGTTCAAGATAGACAATGCTCATCTGGGATGGGTATTCAGCTCATTCCTCATTGGCTATGCCTTGTTTCAGATACCCGGCGGGGTGCTGGCGCGGCGCTATGGGCCCAGGCGAGTGCTGGCGTTGTGCGTGGTTTGGTGGGGCGTTTTCACAGCGTTGACGGCCGTCGTTCCGCCGGGAATACCAGGGGCGCTGCTCTTGCTGGTGCTCATCCGTGTGGCGCTGGGCGCGGGCGAGGCGGTCATGTTTCCCT
>Ga0316229_1000746_pt1 | contig 39607 bp, 40 predicted proteins | sample TBH18023metaG_FD_206011 | JGI IMG/M metagenome (GOLD analysis project Ga0316229, IMG submission 206011) | Freshwater microbial communities from Trout Bog Lake, Wisconsin, USA - TBH18023 | ecosystem: Environmental > Aquatic > Freshwater > Lake > Hypolimnion/Profundal zone | place: USA: Wisconsin... | reverse complement strand
CCTTCCACCCTCCCACCGGAGCTGTGACGAATTTCTGCGCGATGGCCCTGGCCCGCCCGTTGAATTCCAGGGGGAGGCAGCCGATTGTCTGCAGAGCTTCAGTGAGTTGTTTTTCCAGTTCGGTCATCTCAACCTCAAAATGGTTTTATCTGCTCAGGCGGAACAATCAGGCCCCACGGATCGGAGCCGAACAGCGGGAGCTGCGCAGCGTGATAGACCACGGTGTGGATCCGCTTCCAGGTGAACCAGAGAATCGCCTGCAGCTGATTCGGCAGCAGCTTGTTACGCCTGGCCACCTGGATGAACTCCTGAGCTATCTTTTCGTAGGAGCTTCCCCGCACCACGCGGATGGCTTCCACCATAGTCATTCGTTCGCCGGCATAGATCCCGTACATGTGGCCGTCGATCGTGATATGTCGAGGATCTTCGGGCCTCAGGATGTTGTGGTAAAACGCTCTCGTTTTCGGGCCTCTCGTTTCCATGAGGAAGTCCTTCTCGCCCGTCAGGAAGTTATAGGCACGGTTCCGGCAAGCCTTGTAGGTGCTGATAGTCACCTGGTCAACTGGCAGACCGGCCTGCACTCCCTGGATCAGCGACACCAGAGAGCGCAGGTTGCCGGTGTAATCGTTGTTCGGTGACAGCGCGGCGAACGCTGCCACCGTCTGGCAAAAACCTGTCTGGTAGTGGCTGGAAATACCACGTAGACATTCATGGTATTTCTGATAAGCCTCGATCCCCGCGCGACGGTCGCTTCTCCTTTTTCTCTGCCGGCACAGGCACCCCCTAGTCATCAGTGGGATGCTCCAGGTTGAACGGCAGACAGTCCCGTTTGCCCCCCCCGGAGAGGATGGTCTGCTTGCAGCACTTGCAGTAAAAGCCGCCGTCAACCGGAGTCCGGAACACCGAGGGGTGAGTGCATTTGAGCTGCAGCGGAGTGAGGGCAGGCTTAGCCGGTGCAGTCTCTTTCTTCAAGGCTGCAACGCGCTCAGCTTCGCGCTCTGCCGTTTTTATGACGAAGCCGCAGAGGTCACAGACGGTAGAACCGTCAGGCGCCGTCGATCTCTTCAGCATGTGGTGCGTGCATTTTTCGACCGAGACGAAGTTCTTGCAGCCCTTGACCGGATCGAGACATTTCACTTTTCTATCTTTGCCGGTTGCCGTGCAGGAGCCGTTAGCGCATTTCAACGGTTCTACCTTCGCACTCACCTCCAGATCGGGGAAATTACAGCTTGAGCAGTCCGGATCATCGATGTTGCATTCTTCGCAGCACTTCCGGTAATTCGGATTCGGACCGCCATCGGTTACCGCTCCGGTCCATTTATCCCCGGCAACCTTAATACCGGCCTCACAGCGGCAAGGGATGAAAGAGCTTTCGCCAAAGAGCTCGCCCTCGACAACGCCGTACCCCATGCAGAGCTCGCAGTCACCTAGGGGCTCATCGAGAGGGCTGAAGGTAGCGGGCTGCAGCTCGTCCACCTGGACGACTTCGGCCAGTTCTTTCTTTCTCTCCTTGCGCCGTTCCAGCTCCGCCTGGTCCGCCTTTCTCGCGCGGATACCATGCGGGCAGTTGCAGTAATCGTCGGTACCATCCAGGATGCCGCGGTTACCGCAGTCGTCGCAGTCGTCGAGAACATAGGGCTTCGGTTCTTCTTTTTGTGGCAGATCTGCCACAAGTTCTTCCTTGACCGGGACGGAGGTGTAGTCACAGCACCTGACAACCGGCATCTCTGCCCGGTCCGGTTCATTGCAGCTGTCAGGCGCGCCAGGGTTGTTAAACTCGCAGTCGAGGGTCTGGCACGGAACATATGCAGGGGTAGCGGCTGCAGCTTGCTTGACAACTTCCATATAGTAGGCGTTGACGCAATCCAGGGCGACTTTCCTGCCGGGGATCTTCTTGCTGGGCCAGCGAGAGGTAAGGAATGCGAGAGCCGCGAGAATGGCGTCCTCTCGGCTGGGGAAGAATGGCCCCGAGATAGACGGCGCAACGCTGCAGCCCTCGATGTTCTCCGGCGCTCGGCACGTGAAATCGTACCCGTAGCAGTATTCGCCGTCAGCGTTCACGGCAATCTCGATAGCCGCGCTGTGCTTCGCCTTTGGGGGGATCTGGATGATGATCTCTTCGGGATTGAGGAAAACACCCGAGTCGTTGATATCGTCGCCAGCTGCACGGCGCTCGGCAACGAGCTTGTTGTGGCGATCCATGTGAGAGTCGACAGGCAGTGATGCAAGCGCAGCCGTGCCAAGCTCCCGGATCTTGTCTTCCTTGAAGCAGGTCGGGTCCTCTTCGTTGGAAGGCCCGAAGCATTTGCTTTGGAAGGGACAGTTACGCCACTCCTGGCAAGTGGTGTTGCGCCACAGGACCTGGTCTGCGTTGAGTTTGGTCGCGTGTTCGGGACACCCTCTCAGTATAGGGATCGGGTTACCCTCGAAAATGCCGCAGGCGTCTACCGGGGAGATACACTCGGCACAGATGGAACGGATCGGCGCAGGATTAACCGACTCGGCCAGGTTGAGCCCGTGATGGATGCGCAGATGCTTCACCAGGTCGACCTTATGGTAAAAGTCGTCCTCGCAGATATGGCAGGGGTGCTTTACCTGCTCAGCAGGGCCAGAAAGAGCATCAGCGTTACCATTTGCCGCGACCGCTTCCACTCCCTCCTCATTCGCTTGCGTCTGAGCTGCCTCAAGTTTCACCTCCGTAGGTTGTTTGCTGCGGACTGCTTTCGGCTTCTCGACGGCCTCCTCAAGCCAGGGGGCAGGAGCAACGAACCGGCCCAGCTGGTCAATCTGCTGCGAAACAGCGAGGATCAACTTGAAGTTCTCGAAGCGCCGCGCCTTGATCTCCTTCTTGTCGGCGGCGATCCGGAGAATGGTGTCGTTGTATTCGGCGAGGTCCTCTTCGAACTCTACATCGATCAACCGGAGACGCTCCAGGTCGGCCCATGCCTTCGAGAGGGCGAGCTTTGATACTACAGAATCTGCTATCTGCTCTTTGTTCACGAATCCCTCCAAAAACTAAAATAGTGGTGAGGCTTGTTTTAGATCCTCGATGAAACGGTTTCCTCGATGGCGAGCCCCGGAACTTCCCCGGCCTTGATCCCGTTGGCCTTGACCCACTGGTTCAGCTTCGTCTTGGGGAATTCCACGAAGGTGGCCGCGCTGCCCTGCTCCACCAGGTAGCGGAGGAAGGCTTTCACGTCGGTCACCTGGGCGTTGACGGTGACGACCTGCGACATGGTCGCACCGCCAGCTGCGCGGCCGCCGTCCACGCGGAGGGTCTTATCGACGGTCGGCGTGAAGACAGGGGCTTCAACGACGCGTTCCGCTTCCTGCCTGAGGGCTGCAGCTGCCGTGGTGCTCCCGGCTTCCTCCAGCAACTTCGCCGAGGCCTGCAGTTCTTCCTGCTCCCGCTGCTTCTTCTGCGCTGCTTCGACCTGCAAGCGCTGCTGCTCAGCAGCCGCACGGTTGCGCTCGTCGGTAAGGAACTTGTTGATGGTGTTCTGGCCGGTGGTTGCTGCCTCGACAAAAGGGGCGGTCGATTCGGTCTGTTTCGCCTTTACACCATCAAACGCGATCTTCGCCTTGTTCACTACTTCCTTGGCATCGTCCATCATCGGCTTGAACCACGCCTCGATGCCCTTAACGGCGTCTTTCATGTTCTTGACGTGGGAGACCATCTGCGCACAGGTGTCCTGGTCAACGATGGTCAGCATCAGGATTTCGCGGTAAACCTCCAGGGCGGCCCCGGTCGGTACTTCTTCTTCCAGTTTTTCAGCGGTGTTCGTGCTCATCTATTCCTCCAGGCCTGAATCATCAGGTCAGTTTCAATGCGGCGGTGATAGTCGGTAAGGAGCCTGCCGAAAATCGGCCAGGCGTTGTGGTCATAGGCTGCCGTGTAGCAGTACTTCCCATCCTGGCCAAGAAAGAGAATCCGATGGTCCAGGATGATGTCGCCCTGGGCAGGCGGGATGATGATGTCAGGCGTGCCGGCGTAGCGGTACTTGGTGGAGACCATGCGCTGCTCGATGAGCGGCTCACGACTCCCACTCTCTTTCCAGAGTTGGTGGTAGGCAGCGAGCTGCACCGGATCGGAGACCCGGTCATACTTCCTCGACTTCACGTCGATGATGACGCCTTCCTCGTTTTCGAAAGGCTTCTTCTCTGCGAGGAACTTCTCGAAGGCCTCCAGGGGGCCATAGAGCCCTTCGTCCAGGGCGCTGAAATCCAGAGTCCCGGCCAGGTAGAGCTCCACCATGGAATGACAGGCGGTACCGAAGACGGAAGCCCGCGCCAGCACCTCAGGTTTCACCATGTCGAAGTTGGTAAGCGGACTCTTGATCTCGGAGACAGAGGGGAGGCGCTCACCATCAAGGAAATATTCGTGAGTCTCTTCAACGAAGGTCAGGCTCACGGCATCGGCTCCCACTTCTTGATGGCTTCCATAGCCGGATTGAGGTCTGTCTTAAGGAGGTCCTCGATGGCCGCGACCTTCATGTGTTTGCAGAAGTCGGCGTGCGGGATGTTCTTGTTGTCGAGGGAGCGCTTCAGGAGCGTGACGCCGCCGGCGGTGACTTTCTCGGAAGTGTCGACGACCTTCCCGGTCTCCTGTTGCTCCTGGCTTGCCTGCTGAGTTGCCTTGGGCGCCTGGACTTCCGGCTTGCCGCCGCCGATCCGCTTCGTATCTTCTGGCAGGATCTCGTAGTCGGTGACTTCTTCAGCGCAGGGCATGCCCTTCAGGACATCGGGGAAGGTGTCGCGCAGGGCCCAGGATCTGGCGCGCATCTGCATCATGCGGCCGGGGTAGTTCCGCCAGGGGCCATCCTTACCCAGGAGTCCCGCCTTCTTCGCGTCCGCCGCGGAGAAAACCTGCTCATGGATCTTGCCACCCTTCCGGCTCACCCTGCAGACGGCGCGCATGGTGTCACCTTCACCTTCGGTGAACTCGTCAATGCTGCCGAAGACGGTGGAAGCAATCACCAGCGCCAGCATGGCATCGCCCCAGAGGGACGGCCGCCCGTTGATGACCGCAATGTTCTGCATCGCCTGCAGCGGAGCGAGTCCGATCTCCATGCCCCACTGGACGGCTACGAAGATGTTGGCCGGTTTGCCGACGAAGTCTTTCGGGATGACGGTGCTGGTGGCGAGGAAGTCACAGAACTTGAGGGCTTCCTCCAGGGTCTTCGGTGCGAGGCTCGCGAGAGCTCCGGACTGGCTGTTGATCGGCTGCAGGTCCTTCGACATTGCGTGCTCCTTGTTTTTTGCTTCTTCTTGTGGCATTCTCTAATCTCCTTGTAGTTGTTGTTGAGAGGCCACCGTTCCCGCGGTGGCTTTTCTTATGGTGCGAATCCCATGTGGCGGAGCTTGTCGGAGACGGTCAACTTTGGCGGGTCAGTGACGGCCTTACACGCTATGCACTGAACCGCTAACTTCCCGTCGCGAACCGTGTAGAATTGCCAGCCACCGCATTTGCAGTTCACGCCGCCACCTCCACGCAATCCGCGGAGACGCACACGTGACAGCACCCAAGGGCGCACTGGTCGGTTTCTTCGTGAGGTGTCGCTGCGTCACAGAGCGCGCAGCTCGGGTGCTTGCCGGCGCAGTTACATTTGACCATTGCTCACCTCCAACCACGACAGCAGCTTGTGCGAGGTCGCTAGCCCCTCTAGGTCCTTCGGCAGCGACCAGGCGTGGATGATGTAGCCCAGGGCGATCAGCGCGAGTGTCCCGGTAACCGCCACTACAACGTAGAAGACCTTGCGCTCTTCCCACTCCCTGTACGTCTCCCCTTGCCTCCTTTTGAGCATTGCAACCTCCTAGTGTGTTGCGAAGTAGAGCAGCGCGGAGAAACCTACCAGGGCTAAACCTTGCACCAAGTCGTCACGCCTTTGCTGCCGTTTGAATTCGGTCATCCAGTCCGGCACCGGTTACCTCCCGAGTTCGCTGGTTGATTTGATGGTTTGGAGGTCTCCGAGCCAGGCATCGACATCGATCAGCCGGTACCGGATCATGTTGCCCCGCTTGACGAAAGGAATCCCGCCGCCGACCACCCGCTTGTTCTGCAAGGTGCTGACTGCCTGGGGCCATCCCCGCTCGGCCAGGTACTCTGATGTTTCCTTCTCTGTTAAGAAGTCGCGCATTATCATGACCTCCTCCAGCACCTGTTATGGACTGAGGAGACGGAGAACTTAACGCCGTGGTCTCCGCCCCAGTAGGTCGCCGCACGCCGGACTGTGTTATACCTGTCAGGCTCGAAGGCGAAACTGTCGCCGATTTCCATCTGCGGGAAGGGGTAAACTGACGCCCTGCCCCGCAGATTTGCGGGCATCGGTATACCCTTCTCTACGGGATACTTGGCTCCCGTTCTTGCCCCTTTGGCTAGGCTCAGCCTCATGCTGCTTCCTCCTTTGCCTTGGTTTCGATCCCCAGGAAAACCCGGTCGCATTCCTCAGAGGAGATGCGGATTACTCTTCCAGCTCCCCCTGCTCTCAGCCGTCCATCCTTAATCATGTTGCGCACCGTGTTTGGGTGGACCGAGTACTTCTCAGCTACTTGGAACACACTGAGTGCGCAATTATTAGCTTTCACTTGTAATCACCTCCTTTATGTGGTATGCGGTGTGTGCTGTTGTTATACGATAGGTTCTTATAGTTTGTTTAACGTACTTTTTCAAGACAAAAGTACGTTATATGGAATTATAGTTCGCTAATCGTACGTACATGGGAGGGGCTATGACATTGGGTGAGAAAATCTATGTGATTCGGAAGGCTTTAAAATTAAGCGCCACCGAATTCGGGGGCCCAATCGGCGTGAAAAAATCTCACATGTCCGCTATTGAAAAAGGGAAGAGCTCCCCGTCTGATGCGGTTGTTATGCTGATGATGGAGCGTTATAGGATTAACCCAACATGGTGGGAAACTGGTGAAGGGGAAATGTTTTTATCTACGGGGACAGATAATCAGGCATTACAAAGCCTCAACGATGAAATCGAAAAGGCAAAGATGACTACTGGGGAGTGGGAATTTGTTAAGATGTTAAGGGAACTAGATGAAGGTAGGAGAGATGAGATCAGGGCAAGGCAGCACGAGCTTCTTGCAGAGCAGTTAAGAGAATCGTCGAAGAGGCGGGGTTAAGAAGGGTCTGGGCGATAAGATCAATCGCGTCTCGGTCGGGAAGCCCCTCTAGTAAAATGCAGATAATTCGTTCAATTTTTTGACTGTCTTCCATACGGCCCTCCATGGCACTTACAAGCAACTTGCGAAACTGAAAGTACTCCGTGGGGCTTTAATGAACAACCAGATTTAGGGCTGATGTGACAGAATACGTCCATAGTACGGGAAGTCAGTAAGTTACGAAAGGAGGAGATATGAGTACCGTTAGCTTGGTCGGCTTGGTCATTTTGAACGGAATACTGCTTATGGTAGGGTTAGGGATACGTAGCAAATATCCAAATCGGTACTGGGTAGGAACTCTCTTATGTATTGCTATGCCAGCATGGGGCCAACTTTATGTAAGTTCTAAAAGTAACTGGTGGTTTTGGGTATTTTTAGTAGTTTGGATATCTGGGATGAAATCTGAACTTTCGACACGCCAAGATCTGGGTGCCTTCTCTGTGACATTAGGACTAATCTCATCCGTTATTATTTGTATTAGGATTTCAAAAGCTAAAAGTCGATCAGTCATACTAACAGGAGTGAATTAACCAGCAACTAGCCGCGCAATCTCAGCACTGATCTGCTCCGCGTACGGTCGTAGGATCTCAACCGGCATGTCCAGATAGCTGTCGGTGATATCGGCCTCCAGGCTATGATTCATCAGAGCCTTGATTGTGGCGGTTGGGAAGTGGAGACTTTCACAGAGTGACCGGAAGGTTCTCCGGAGACCATGGACCGTCACCTCGAACCCCAGTCGCTTCAGTGTCGACGCCTGCAGCTTGATATTCCCTCCCTTCCCTTGTCCCTTGAATGCGAACTCTGATCCGTCCTGGGCCTCGATCCGCCTCTTAAGCATGTCATAGATCGGAGTCGACATCGGCAACACCAGGTCGGTACCGTTCTTCGTATCCGGGATCACGTAAAACTTCCTGTCCAGGTAGACGTTCTTCCGCAACAGACCCGCGACTTCCTCTGACCGCATGCCGGTATGCAGCACCATCGAGAAGGCGTCCTCCTGGGCCGACCTGAGGAACTTGATCGCCTGGACGAACTCAGGGATCTGGGCCGGTAAGAGCCTGTCGGATCTGCGGCGCTTCGGCGCCCACTCGTCAGCCGCGGTAAGAACGCGAGTCGGAGAACTCGGCGGGTCCTCCAGGTGGAGATGAGCGTAATTCCAGAGAGCGCGAAAGGCGATCATCGCCAGAGACGCGGCAGGCCCACCAGCTGCAGCCGAGATCTCACGGTGCAGCTTGAGCACGTCAGCTCGGGTAATGCCGTAGAGAGGTCGATCCTTCCAGGAGACAAGATATAGGTTCCGCGCGAAGCCGTAGGTCCGGATCGTGGTCGGCTTGAGCTTCTTGTGGGTAAAGTAATGCGCGAACCACTCGTCCACCGTCCGAGATTCGTCCTCAGACTGCTTTTTCAGCAGACGCGGGTCAATGCCCTCGTCCATCTGGTGCAAGAGCTTCCTGGCCTTCTCACGGGCCTGCTCCGCCGTCCAGACTCCGTACTTCCCGATGGTCTGACGCGCCGGCTCCCCGTTGATCTCTTTGCGTGCGAAAAAAGATTTAGAGCTCGCACCGACTCGTAGCCCGAATCCCTTGAGATCGGTATCGTAGTAGTCAACCCGGGTACCGGAAAACTCCAGCTTTTCAACGCTGCTCTTGGTAAGTTTCAGGATCGGCATAAAGCCTCTTTTCGGCGGGGTTCGCTATGGGTTCGCTCGTGATAGTAAGCTATGGTAAAAATGCTGTCAACGATGGCAACTGCGCTTGGGTGATGAGATGGGCTATATTGGCAGTATTACAGCTGTAATAATTACAAAGCCCCCCATGGGGTAACTGTCCATGGAGGGCTAGGTCTTTCTGTCACATAATCTCACATAAACCCGTTTTTGGCAAGCAGTTCCAATGACACGCCCCCCTCTTTGGGGTCCCTGCCAGAGAGCAGGCGCTCCAGATAGCGGCAGATGAGGTCTGTCTCGATGTTCACCTCGTCGCCCACCCTCTTGTTGACCAGGGTGGTCTTGGCCGCGGTGTGCGGAATGACGTTGACGCTGAAGTTGTCCGGGCCGACCGTGTTGACCGTCAGGCTGATGCCGTCGATCGCCACCGACCCCTTGGCGGCGATGTATTTGGCATAGGGCGCGGGAAACCGGAAGGAAAAGACGATGTTGCCGGAGCTCTCGCGCCGTTCGGCCACCGTGGCGACGCAGTCCACGTGTCCGGAGACCAGGTGCCCGTCCAGGCGGTCGGAAAGGCGCATGGCCCGCTCAAGGTTGAGGGGCGAGCCCCCCTTCAGCCCCCGGAAGGAGGTGCGGTCGATGGTCTCCGGGGAGACGTCGAAGGTGAGCGTGCCCCCCCCCTTGCGGACCACCGTCAGGCAGGCGCCGTTCACCGCGACGGAGGCGCCGATGGCGATCTCCCCGGCGGGGAGGTCCGTCTTCACCGTCAGGCTCCCCGAGGCGCCCCTTCTCTCGATGCCGACCAACTCGCCGACCGATTCTATCAGACCTGTGAACATGTGGTACCTCTTAGAAGCAGGGGCTAGGGAGAAGCAGGGGCTAGGGACTGGGGGCTAGGGGCTAGTGAAAGGCAAGACCGCCGCCGTCCGCGTCCTGAACCGCCATTTTCCTGCCGTTGTTTGAAATCTTGCCCAGCCCTACCCCTGCCTTAAACACCTGTTTTTGTTAGTTGTTGCCGTTACCAGTCCCCAGTCCCTAGCCCCTGCCTTTAGGCGTCCCCCGCACCAGGAGATCGTCGCCGATCCGCTGCACGGTCATCCCCTCCAGCCGCAGGGCGTCCCCCATCATCGCGACCCCCTCGCCGGCGAAAAGCCCCAGGCCCGCGCCACCGACCAGCTTGGGAGCCAGGAAGATCAGGCACCGGTCGATGAGCCCGGCCCGCAGCGCCGCGCCCGCCAGGTGGCTGCCCCCCTCCAGGAGGACGGACTGCACCCCGAGCGCCCCGAGCCGCCGGAACAGGTCCTCCAGGTCGACCCTCCCCTCCCGCTCGGCGCAGCGGAGAATCTCGCCGCCGTGTGCTGCGACCGCCGCCAGGCGGGCCGCATCGGAGCTGCAGGTGGCGACGAGCGTCCGGGCCGCCGAGTGCGGGTTGAAGACCGCCGCGTGCAGCGGGACCCTCAGGGTGGAGTCGACCACGACCCGGACCGGGTCCTTCCCCCCCGGCACCCGGCAGGTCAGGAGCGGGTCGTCCTGCACGACGGTGCCGACCCCGACCATGATGGCGTCGGCCACGCCGCGCAGCCGGTGCACCTCGCGCCGCGAGCGGTCCCCCGTGATCCAGCGCGAGTCGCCATTGGCGGTGGCGCTCTTGCCGTCCATGGTGAGCGCGCTCTTCAGTGTCACGAAGGGGCGACCGGTCTGGATCCACTTGATGAAGGGAAGGTTCAGCTCGCGGGCCGCACCTTCCAGCAGCCCCACCCGCACCTCTATCCCGGCCTCCCTGAGGATCTCGAGCCCCTTCCCCGCCACCAGCGGGTTGGGGTCGACGATGGCGACGAAGACCCGGGCCACCCGCGCCGCGACCAGCGCCCGCGCGCAGGGGGGGGTCTTGCCGAAGTGGGCGCAGGGCTCCAGCGTCACGTAGACGTCGGCGCCCGCGGCGAGTCCGCCCGCCTGGTTCAGGGCATGGACCTCGGCGTGCGGGGTGCCGGCCTTCCGGTGCCAGCCGCGGCCGACGACCGCGCCCCCGGCGACGATCAGGCAGCCGACCGCGGGGTTCGGAGCGGTCTTCCCCTGGCCGCGCCGGGCCAGGGCCAGCGCCGCGCGCATGTATTTCAGGTGCTGCTCGGGCATGACGCTACCTCTCTCCCTCATGTGCGGCAGAAAGCATCGCTCACCCCGGTCCAGGCACTCCCGGAGGGCGGGGGGGAGCTGATCGGAGGCGGGGCAAAAGTGTGTAAAAAAACTCCAGAAACCAGCACCGGGGCGACAAGGCCCCCTCGCCCTCCGGGAGAGGGGCAGGGGTGAGGGAGCCGCCACGCAGCGATTGCGGCCGGATTCCTGCCGTCACTTCTTGAGCAGGTCCTGCAACTCCACCATGAACTCGCTGATATCCTTGAAGGAGCGGTACACGGAGGCGAAGCGGACGTAGGCCACCTGGTCGACGCCGTGCAGCTCCGACATCACCCACTCGCCGAGCGTCGTGGTGCCGACTTCCTTCTCGCCGCTCTCCTGCATCCTGATCTCGAGCCGGTCCACCAGCTTTTCGATGGTCTCGACGGAGACCGGCCGTTTCTCGCACGCCTTCTGGATGCCGGCAATCAGCTTCATCCGGTCGAACGGCTCGCGCCGGCCGTCACGCTTGGTGACCAGGGGGAGCACCTCCTCCACCCGCTCGTGCGTGGTGAAGCGCTTGCCGCACGACTCGCACTCGCGCCGGCGCCGGATGGTGGCGCCACCCTTGTCGGGGCGGGAATCGACCACCTTGGAATCGGCAAAGGCGCAGTAGGGGCACTTCATGTCGCCTCCCCCTGGTATTTCTCGACGAGAACGCCGGACTCCCGGATCATCTCCTCGGCGAGCTGGTCCGGGTAGCCGGCAAGGTACACCACCCGCTTGATGCCGGCGTTGATGACCATCTTGGAGCAGATGATGCAGGGCATGGTGTTGCAGTACAGGGTGGAGCCCTCGATGGGGGTGCCGTGCTTCGCCGCCTGGATGATGGCGTTTTGCTCCGCGTGCAGGCCGCGGCAGAGCTCGTGCCGCTCCCCGGACGGGATGCCGAGCTTCTCCCTCAGACAGCCGATGTCCAGGCAGTGGGCGGTCCCCGCGGGTGCCCCGTTGTAGCCGGTGGCGAGGATGTTCTTGTCCTTCACGATCACCGCGCCCACCTGGCGCCTGAGGCAGGTGGAGCGCTTCGCCACCAGGCGCGTGATTTCGATGAAATACTCATCCCAGCTGGGACGTGTCATAATTCGGTCCTCATGTGTGAAATTCGGTCAGGATAGCCCATTAGCGAGGTCCGGTCAAATCTTAAAATTCCGAAAGCGGCCTGGTTCGGGCCCGGCACGGGGTGCCCGCGCCACCTCGCTAAATTAGCTTGCCCGCAGCGCCCAATGGGTGTAGGTAATAATGCTTTTTTCAAGGAGACGACAAACCATGACGCTGCCAGACACCCCGCAACTGCTTGCGGTCATCATCGAAGAAAGCGGCCTGCCGCGGGCCGGCGTGCTGCAGACCGTGGCCCTTTTGAACGAGGGGGGCACGGTCCCGTTCATCGCGCGCTACCGCAAGGAGCAGACCGGCGAACTGGACGAGGTGCAGATCCGGCAGATCGAGGACCTGCTCGCCTACCACCGGGAGCTCGCCGAGCGCAGGACGACGGTGCTCAAGAGCATCGAGGAGCAGGGGAAGCTCACCCCCGAGCTCGCCGCCCGCATCGCCTCCTGCCGCAAGAAGACCGAGCTGGAGGACCTCTACCTACCCTACAAGCCCAAGCGCCGGACCAAGGCGACGATCGCGCGCGAGCGCGGGCTGGAGCCGCTCGCCGACCTGATCGCCGCCCAGGAGCTCGTCGGCGGCTCCCCCCGGGAGCTCGCCCTCCCCTTCGTCAACCCGGAGCTGGGGGTGCCGGACGCCGACGCGGCGCTGGAGGGGGCGTCCCACATCCTGGCCGAGCGGCTCAGCGAGGACGCCGACACGCGCGCCCTGGTGCGCGAACTGACCCGGGACCAGGGGGTCTTCGCCGCCTCCCTGCTCTCCGAGGGGGTGGACCGCGAGGGGAAGTTCAAGATGTACTACGACTACTGCGAGCCGATGAAGTCGGTCGCCTCGCACCGCATGCTCGCCATGCGGCGCGGCGAGAAGGAGGCGGTACTGAGGCTGCTGCTGCTCGCCCCGGAGCAGGAGATCCTCGGGAGGCTGCAGCTGCGGCTGGTCAAGCGGGAGAGCATCTTCCGGGCGACCCTGGAGGCGGTCGCGGCGGACGCCTACAAGCGGCTGATCGCCCCCTCCATAGAGGTGGAGCTGCGGCTGGAGGCGAAGAACCGCGCCGACGAGGCGGCCATCGCGGTGTTCGCCCAGAACCTTAGGAACCTGCTGCTGCTCCCGCCCGCCGGCGGCCGGCGCGTGCTCGGCGTCGACCCGGGGCTGCGGACCGGCTGCAAGCTCGCCGCGCTGGACCAGACCGGGCGTTTCCTGGCGCACGCCACGGTCTACCCGCACACCGGCGGGCCCAAGGCGAGGGAGGCCGGCGCCGAGCTGGTGCGGCTCGTGGAGCTGCACGACCTGAGGCTGATCGCCATAGGCAATGGCACCGGAGGGCGCGAGACGGAGCTCTTCGTGCGCGAGGCGCTACGGAGCGCCGGGGTGCAGGGGGAGACCGTCATGGTGAACGAGGCGGGGGCGAGCATCTACTCCGCCTCCGACATCGCCCGCGAGGAGTTCCCGGAACTCGACCTCACCATACGCGGCGCCATCTCCATCGGACGCCGGCTCCAGGACCCGCTGGCCGAGCTGGTGAAGATCGACCCCAAGAGCATCGGGGTGGGGCAGTACCAGCACGACGTGAACCAGGCCGCGCTCAAGAAGGCGCTCGACGCGGTCGTCGAGTCCTGCGTCAACTTTGTCGGCGTCGACCTGAACTCCGCCTCCTGGGCGCTCCTCTCCTACGTGGCGGGGGTCTCGGAGCACCAGGGGCGCGCCATCGTGCGGTTTCGGGACGACAACGGCGCCTTCCCGACCCGCCAGGCCCTGCTCAAGGCCCCGCGCTTCGGTCCCAAGGCGTTCGAGCAGGCCGCCGGCTTCCTGAGGATCCGGGGGGGGGAGAACCCGCTGGACAACACCGCGGTGCACCCGGAGAACTACGCGGTCGTGCAGAGCATGGCGGCCGACCTCGGCAGGAGCGTGGCGGAGCTGGTGGCGGACCCGGGGCTCTCCGAGGGGATCAAGATGGAGCGCTACCTGACCGAGACGGTCGGCCTGCCGACCCTCAGGGACATCCTGAAGGAGCTGAAGAAGCCCGGGCGCGACCCGCGGGAGCAGTTCAAAAGCGCGAGCTTTCGCGAGGACGTCACCAGCATCGCCGACCTCAAGGAGGGGATGATCCTGCAGGGGGTGGTGACCAACGTGGCGGCCTTCGGCGCCTTCGTGGACGTCGGGGTGCACCAGGACGGGCTGGTCCACGTAAGCCAGCTCTCGCAGCGCTACCTGAAGGATCCCAACGAGGCGGTGCAGGTCGGCCAGATCGTCAAGGTGAAGGTGCTCTCGGCGGACCCGGAGCGCAAGAGGATCTCGCTCTCCATCAAGCAGGCCGAGCCGGAGCGCGCGACCAGGGGGAGCGCGGTCAAGGGGGCTCCGCCCGAGCAGAGGCAAAAGGCGCCCCCCGCCGAGAAGCCGAGCTGGGAGAAGGCGGGCTTCCGGGTGAAAAAGTCGTAGGTGGTCGAGTGGTCGAGTGGTCGAGTCGTCGAGTCGTTTGAGTCGTTTGAGTCGTTTGAGTCGTATAATGCAAAAAGGGGATGGACCGCACAGCGCGATCCATCCCCTTTTTTCGACCGGTAGCGCCTTTTTCAGCAGGCGCTGCGCAGCAGTTTGCGTCCCGCCTTGAAGACCACCTCGATCTTGCCGGCCTGGCAGGAGGAGATCATGCCGATGCCGAAGGTCGGATGCGTCAGCAGGCTGTTGGCCCGGAACTTCCCTTCCATGCTGTAGGGGACGGCGAGGTCCGGATCGAGGGGCCGGATCATCTCCTCCCAGATCGCCTCGTCCGAAACCGCCGGCGCCTTGACGGCCTTGGCGCGCGGCACCTTGGCGACCTTCTCGGGCTTGGCCCCCTTCACAACGGCGGTCTTGGGCGCTTTCACCGGACGGTGGTTGTGCTCGCTGCCGCAGGTGTTGCACTTGACCCGTGCCACCTGCCCCGCCACCAGCGCGATGATGGTGTGGTTCAACAGTGCCTTGCAGCGCGTGCACTGCGACTCGACCGAATCTCCTGCCGTTTTGACTCTTTCCATAGGGCCTCCCTGACCTTGTGCTCAAAGAAAAAAAAGGGTTTAACCGTTGTGGCTAAACCCCTTTCCATGCGTTGTCGGAACGCGGGTACAACCTGCCCCGCATCTGTACGTATCGTTTGGTTAAGCGTGCAATCTAGCATCAATTCTGTTGTTGAAATATAAGGGATAATGCCCAAAGATGCAAGGGAAAAACTGGCCGCCGGCAACTCTTGCGGGCGGCGCCTCCCCCCCCGGCGCGCGGGGCTACCGGGGCGCCGGGGACCCGGGCACCAGCAGCCGGAAAAACAGGGCCTCGACCAAAACTCCCAGCCAGGCGCCCGCCAGGACGTCGCTTAAGAAGTGGTAGTCGGTCGCGATCAGGGCCACCCCGAGGGTCACCCCGAGCAGCAGGCACCAGGGGCGGCACCTCGGATAAAAGCGCCAGAGCGCGGCCAGCAGCGTCACGATGACGACCATGTGCCCGGAGGGAAAACCCTGGCACCCCTCCCGCATCTGGAACCAGTGGAAGCCGTAGAGGTCCGGCTGCTGCAGCCAGATTCGGGTGTTCACCCTGCCGAAGGCGTACTTCAGCAGGCTTTTGACCAGATACGACGCGGGCGCCGCCCAGGCGACGAGCCTCGCCAGCTGCGTGGCGCCGTCGCGCAGCCCCCTGCTGACCCGCACCCGGTAGAGCACCTGGGCGCCGAAGCTGGTGAGCAGGACGACCAGCAGCAGCAGGTCCGGAAGCTCGGAGGATAGCCGGGACCACTGCGTGCTGACGAAGAGATGGTCCCGGACATAGCAGGCCAGCGGGACGTCGAGACAGCGGTCGCAAAAGGCCACCAGGAGCGCCAGCAGCAGCGCGCTCGCGGCCCAGGCGCCAAGGTTCATCCCGCTCGGGCGGTTCGGCATCGTCACCCCTTACCATGGCAGATTATCGGCGGACAGCACCCGGGAACCTACCACAAACGGCGGCCGATATGAAGCCGAAACTCCCGCCCTGCTCCCCCGAACCTCCACCGGTGCGGCCGGCATCCCCCTGATTTCGGCGCCAGCGGGCCCGGGCGCCGGAGCGGGACGCCCTCGGGAAAACCGGGCCGGCTCCGCCCGCCGTCAGCCGGCCAGCCTGAAGCGGTTCACCATCTGCTGCAGCTCCCGCGACGAGCGGGAGAGCTCGACCGCGGCGGCTTCCGTCCTATGGGCGCCGGAGGCCGCCACCTGGATCACCTGGGAGATGTTGCGCATGCTCCCGGTGATGCCGGCACTGGTCTCCGACTGCTGCTGCGCCGCGGCGGCAACCTGCGACACGTAGCGCAAAAGCGGTTCGATGTGCCCCTTGATGACCCCCATCGCCTCGCTGGAGAGCCGCACGTCCGTGGCGCCGCTGCGGACGCTGCCGGCGCTTTGCTCCATGGAGCTCACCACGTTTCTCACGTCCCCCTGCAGGGAGCCTATGATGGACTGGATCTCCCGCGTCGAGGAGGTGGTCCGCTCGGCCAGGTTCCTCACCTCGTCCGCCACGACCGCGAAGCCGCGCCCCTGGTCCCCGGCCCGGGCCGCCTCGATGGCGGCGTTGAGCGCCAGGAGGTTGGTCTGGTCGGCGATGTCCTCGATGGCGACCACGATGTCGCCGATCCGCTCGGAGTTCGCCCCCAGCGCCTGGACGGCCTCCATGGTCCCGACCACCATGCACTCGATCTCCCCCATGATGGTCTTCATCTTGGCGATGGTCGCGGCTCCGCTTTGGGTCGCGCTGCTGGTCTCGTTGGCGGTGCCCGACATCTCCCGGCAGCTCTGCGCGATGCTGGAGCTGATGGACGCCATCTCGTCCACCGATGAGGTGACCACCTCCGACTGCAGCGAGGCGTCCTCCGTCCCCGCCACGATCTGGGTCGAGGTCGAGCTGAGCAGGACGGAGGAGTCCTCGAGGTGGTCCGCGGTCCCCTTGATCCCGGAGATGATGCTCCGCATGGAATCCTGCAACTCGGCCATGGCGGTGATCATCAGGCTGAACTCGTTATTTCTGAGCGCCCGTATCTCCTGGGTGAGGTCGCCGCGGGCCATGTTCTGCAGGTAGCCGATGGACCGCTGTATCGGCCGGTTGATGGACCAGATGTTGACCCAGCCAAAGACGCCGCCCAGCACGACGAATACCAGCATGGACCCGAACTTGACCAGCAGGGAGCTCGACTGGGCGGTCACGGCCATGGCGGCGATACAGACGCTGTAGCAGACACAGAGAGTGCCGAGGCGGGCTTTGATGGTGAAATTAAGGTAATAGTTCCAGATCGAAGTCATTAATCACTCTCCTTGATGTAGCGTCCAGCTGTTCCGGATGGCCCGGGCCGCATAAGTATCCGTTAACCGCCCGGATTCCCCGAAATTCTTTACCAAAGTCATCGGTGTATTTTTGAGAAACTTGAACGCCGCCGAGCGGAAAATTTCGCCGTGCGAGGGAAGGGTGCCGGCTTGGCGTGGAATCCTGCCCGCCTTCCTGCTTCCCGCGGCGCGCCGGAGCCCTTTGACAGGTGCATTCCATCGGCATATCATGGAGATGACAGGTACCCCCGTTCAGGGGGAGGGGAGGGAGAGCATGAAAGGTACCTCGTGGTGCGGAAGCGTCGTTTTCCTGGCCGCCGTCGTGCTGCTCCTGGTCCCGGCGCCGGGCCGGGCCCAGCAGGAACCGGGCCCGCCACCCATCGCACAGCAGCTGGTCCGCGAGGGGGACTTCGCCATCAAACTGACCTCGACGCTCGGGTTGGGGGCGGCTCAGGACGAGGCCGAAGCCGAGAGCGGGTTGGGCCGGGCGGGCATCCTCCCCCGCAACGGGTGGATCGCCGACTACCCGGTCACCCCGGACATCCTCGGGGAACTGCAGCAATCACTGGGCGACGCCGCGGCCCAGGGGAAGCTTCCGCTGGAGAGGGCGGAAGCCCTCAGGAGACTGGATGCCGCATCGGCCGAGCTGGGCCTCGGCATCAAGCCCCAGACCTCGGCCAGCGCCGGCGAGGTGCCGAGGCCGGAGCCGGTCCGGGATTATCCGAATCCGGCGATCATCAGCGACTACTACCAGGACGAGGGCCCCCCGATCGTCACCTACTACGCGCCACCTCCCGACTACTACTACCTGTACGGCTGGATCCCCTACCCCTTCTGGTCTGCCGGCCTCTGGTTTCCCGGCTACTTCATCCTGCACGATTTCCACCGCTCGTTGCGCGGGCACCGCGGGGTGGCCTTCGTTTCCAACCATTTCAACGACATCAGGCGCCACCGGGTCTTCCGGGTCGACCCGGTGGCGCGCTTCAACGGCAGGACCTTCGCCGGCATCGGCGTCACCGGGCGCCGCGGCTTCATCTCGACCGGAGTCCCGAGAAGCCAGCGCACCATCTTCAACGCGCCCCGCGCCCAGGCGGCTCCGGGGATGCGGCCGCTTCCCGGGATGAGGTCGAGTTTCCGATCCAGCGCCGCCGGCGGGGTGCTGGGCCCGGCGGTCCGCGCCCCGGCGGGGACCTTTGCGGCACCTCACCGCGGCGGCGCCCGGACCCTTGCGGCGCCGGGCGGCCCGGGCAGGACCTCCTTCGCCCCGCCTGGCGGCGCCGGCCGGACGGGCGCACCCTCCGGCGGCCGCGGCGGCGGCGCGCTGCCGAGAAGGTAGCCAAGCGAGTGCACCCCGCAATAGCCCGGCAGCTGCCCGGCAATCCGGCAATCCGGCAGACCAGGCGGTCCAGCGGGGATGGCCGGGCGGCGCGTTCTGCCAGCCCGGGAAGGAATTGTGGTATACTGTCTGTATGAGCAGATAGAAAGGGAACCTACCCAGGAAAGAAGGTGTGGCAGTTGAGAATAGCTAAAGAAAGGAGCAGCAGCCTGAAAGCTGCCGCCACGACAAAAGTCCGCGGCTCCATGCCGGTGATGGCAAAAAACGCTTCCCAGTTGAGAGGGAGGACGAGCGCCAAAAATCCCTCCGGCGCCACGGCAGGCCGCCCGACGGGACGCAAGTCCGCGAGCAAACGAACCTCCAAATAACCGCTCTCCGCAACGTCGGACCACGACACGCGGATGGCTAACCCCGCCAAGCGGGAGACGGAAGCGACCTTCCAGAGCGAACAGGCCCTGCAGATAACCATTGCAGGGCCTTCTCCTTTGGCTTTGGTGACGAGCCTTAGCCTCCTCCCGATGACCTTGCACGCGCCCTGCCGGGCGCACACGACAAAAAGGGCCCGATGCGCGGCATCGGGCCCTTCCTGAAAAAAATAATTGGCGTTCAATATGGGACACTTTACTCTGATCCGTCGGTGGATGACTGCCGGGATCGGGACTGCGCGGAGACTTTCATCGTCCACGCCTTCCGGAAAACCCCACATCCCCTTTTTCAAGCGGTTGCGACGCGCCTGACGGATGAGATGTCAATCACTCGGATTGGTCTCCTTGAACGCCAATCACCAACTCCAGCAACCTGATGATGGATTGGCCTCTCCCACTGTGTAGCTGCAGTTCCTTTCCCATGGAAAGCAGGTAGGCAACCTTTTTTAAGGGATGTCCCACGGAGCCTGTACCGGGAAAGCCTTTCTGCAGCGCTTAATGGGCAGAGCGTGCACCAAGAGCCGCCAGCAAATTCCAGAGTTGATTCAAAGATCGTTTTCTCTTCCACTGATTACATTCTACGCCGCTCCCCTGCGGGAAGTCAACGGTTTCTAGCGGCGGAACCCGCCACGCGCGCCAAAGCCCGCCGCAGCTTATTTCCGCATGTTTTTGCGGCGTTATCCACATTCGCCCGGCCGCCGTCCGCCGCCGTCCGCCCCCCCGCCGGGGCGCACCCCCCGACAACTCCGGGCCTGGAGAGTCGGACTATCGGCAGTGATTACGGCCCCTTACCTGATTGTGCACAAATTGTGCAAGTCGTAAAACTACCGGGAAATGCATGACATTTGTGCAACATATCCACAGGTAGGGCCAGGTTGTCCACAGGCCCCGTGGATAGTCCGGTAACCTGCCAAGTTTCGGGGGTTCATCGGATTGCGGCCTCCCGCCCGCCTGCCGGGCGGAGGCTAAAGCCGGGCGGCGTCCCTGATGAGCTTGCCGTGCACGTCCAGGGTCAGCGACTCGATGCGCTGGCTCAGCTCCTTCACCAGTTCCGTCAGCTGGGTATTTTGCTGCATCAGCTCCAGGAGCTGCCCGGTCTGCTGCACGGCGAGCTGCTGGCGCTGTTCGCCGGCCAGGGCGAGGGCTTCCCGGTGCTGCGCATCGGCATCGGCGTGCGCCTTGTCGCGGTCCGCCTGCCGCGTCTGCGCCAGCAGGATGAGCGGGGCCGCGTAGGCCGCCTGGAGGCTGAAGGCGAGGTTGAGCAGGATGAACGGGTAGACGTCGAACTTGGTGAATCCGACGACGTTCAGCCCGATCCAGATCCCCACGATGACCGTCTGGGCGACCAGAAAGAAGGGGGTCCCGAAAAACCGGGCGAAGGCCTCGGCCTTCAGGGAGAACCAGTCGTCACCGAAGACGGAGCCCAGATGCAGGTGCGGCAGATGGAACCTGAAGTAATGGGCCTCTGCCTGGGGGGGCTGGATCTTTGCTGCGTTGGGATCTGCTGCCATACATTCTCCTTTTCGGGTCGCGGCGGTGCGCCGCAGCGCCTCCGGCCGACCCGGATTTGAGGCGTTCAGGGGTTCGGCGCAGGTCGTTTGCGGATGAACCGGCCGTACTCGGCGTCGCAGTTCAGGATGTGGTCCAGGAGCCACCTGCGCAGAAACGACACGATCTCCAGCGTCAGATTGGCCTTGTCATCCTTGAACTGCTTGTTGAATTCATACAGCTTATAAACGAACCTTTTGTGCTCCAGCACGTGATCCTTGTGCTTGGGATAGCCGACCTGATTCATCCAGTTTTCTTCCAGGTTGAAATGATAGTTCGAGTAATCGGCCAACTCCTCCAATATCCTCCGAAGTTCGGCCTCGTTTTCCTCGTTCGCCACGAATATGTCGTAGGCCTCGTTCAGGAGATCCACCAGATGCTTGTGGTGAATGTCAAACTGGTCGACGCCGAGCAGATACCTGGCTTCCCACTCAACAAATGGCACGTGCTGACTCCTTTTTTCCGTGAAGGGAGGAGGGATGCGGGTTGCAGCCCGCCAGCCCCGCCCCGATTGAAGCTGCCCCGTCCAGGTTCCAGCCCGGCCTGATCGGCCCGGCCGGTCCGGGGGGGATTAAAAGAGAGCGGACCCGAGTGGTTATAGCATAATTCTCCGGGAAATGGATTTTTTTGATCGCCCCGCCGGGCGGCCCGGGCTGTGCAACGGTTGAACAGATGCAAGGAGTGAACAGCCGCCCCGGGGGCGGCGCTCCGAAAAAGCTACGGATATCGCCGGGCCGTGGCGGCACGAACCCTGCTAGGAAGCAGGCACCGAGCCGTATGCGCCAAACTTGCACCGGAGGCCCCTCATGCGCAGCAAACCCCTTGTTCTTCTCTCCCTCCTCACCCTGGTACTGCTGTCGCTGGCGCAGCTCGCCCGCGCCGCGGAGATCGACGACATCAAAGCCGCGATCGCCCAGAAGCATGCCCGGTGGACGGCCAGAACGACCCCGCTGCACCAGATGGACCCCAGCCTGCGCAAGATGCGCGCGGCGCTGGTCCTTTCGGCGGCGGTGCCGGCGGCAAGCCCCGGCACGCAGACCTACCTGGCCCAGCCGCTCACGGCGCCGACCGCCGGGCTGGACTGGAGGAACTTCGGCGGGACCAATTACGTCACCCCGGTCAAGGACCAGAAGGACTGCGGCAGCTGCTGGGCCTTCTCGACCACGGCCGCGCTGGAGTCGTACACGCTGATCCACGGCGCCTACAGGACGGGGCTGGACCTCTCCGAACAGATCATGATTTCCTGCTCCGGCGCCGGCAGCTGCAGCGGCGGCACGCTGGACCGGGCGTCCAGCTTCATCCAGCAGACCGGCCTCCCCACCGACAGCATGGATCCCTACCTCGACGCCAACGGGAGCTGCGCCCAGGCGGTGGCCAACTGGCAGGCGTCCACCGCCAAAATCGCCGCCTGGGAGTGGATCTACAGCGCGAGCGTCCCCAACATCACGACCGTCAAGAACGCCCTCTACACCTACGGCCCGCTGGTCGCCTCCATGCGGGTGTACTCCGACTTTTACAGCTACGCCGGCGGGGTCTACAGCTACACCACCGGCCCGTTCGAGGGGAACCACGCCATCCTGATCATCGGCTACGCCGACGACGCCACGGCTCCCGGCGGCGGCTATTTCATCGTGAAAAACAGCTGGGGCCAGTCCTGGGGCGAGGGGTACGGCGACCAGCCTGGCGGCTATTTCAAGATCGCCTACAGCGAGGCAGCCGGCACAACCCAATTCGCCCAGAACCTGCTCGCCTATGACACCGCGGTCCCGACCTGCAGCTACAGCATCTCCTCGACCGGGGCGAGCCTCGACGCCGCGGGGGGCTCCGGCAGCGTCGGCGTCAGCACCAGCACCGCCTGCAGCTGGTCGGCACGCAGCTCCGCTTCCTGGCTGGCGCTCTCCGGGAGCGCTGCGAAAGGAAACGGCAGCATCGCCTACGCGGTGGCGGCGAACACCGGCACGGCCCCCAGGAGCGCGACGGTGAGCGTGGTGGACGCCTACTCCAACGTGGTCGACAGCTACACGGTCACTCAAAGGGCGCCGGCCAGCAGCTTCACCCTGTCGGGGACCGTGCGGGCGAACAGCGGCACGGGGAGCGTCCTGCCCGGGGCGACGGTCACCCTGGGAAGCACGACGGTCAGCACCGACGCCGCGGGCTCCTTCCAGATCTCCGGGATAGCAGCCGGCAGGTATCCCTTCACGGTGTCCAAGGCAGGCTACGCGAGCTATGCCAACGGCGCGCTCGGCGTGACCGCCAGCCAGAGCGTCACCGTGACCCTGCCCCAGCTCTTCAGCCTGAGCGGGACGGTCACCTCGGGGAGCGCGGGCGGAGCGCCCCTCTCCGGCGCGGTCGTCTTCTTGAACGGGGTCGCCAGCGCCACGACCGGGAGCGCCGGCAGCTTCACTATCGGCGGGATTGCGGCCGGCAGCTACGCGGTCAGCATCGCCAAGAGCGGATTCACCAGCTTCACCAGCACCCTCGCCATCAGCTCCAACCAGACCATGAAGGCCGCCCTGGCCCCGGCAACCTACACGGTCGGCGGCACCATCCGTTCGGGGAGCAGCACCGGCCCCGCCATCGCGGGGGCGAGCGTCTACCTCGCCGGGCAGAGCGTCACGACCAACGCGGCGGGTGGCTTCAGCATCGCGGGGATCGCCCCGGGGACCAGCACCCTGACCGTCACCGTGAGCGGCTACGCCCCGTTCACCGGGACGCTCGGGGTGAGCGGCAACCTGAGCCTGAACATCATCCTGGCGCCGCTCAGCTACTCCCTGCGCGGCACGGTGCGCACCGGCAGCACGACCGGCCCGGTCCTCCCCGGGGCGACCGTCTCCACCGGCTCCAAGAGCACCAGCTCCGGCAGCGACGGCAGCTTCTCCCTCGACGGCCTTCCCCCCGGCAGCTACACCCTCAGCGTCTCCAAGTCCGGCTACACCCCCTTCAGCATGGCTGTGCCGGTGACGGCCAACGTCTCGGGGCTCAGCGTCCCCCTGATGCAGATCACCTACCAGGTGAGCGGCGTGGTGACCTCGGGGAGCAGCACGGGCGCCCCGCTGGCCGGGGCGACGGTCAGCATCGGCACCAAGTCGGCGCTCACCGGCGCCACCGGCAGCTACAGCATCACTGGGCTCCTCCCCGGCAGCTACCCGGTGAGCGTGAGCAAGTCCGGGTTCCTGAGCTACACGAGCGCCACGCTCAACGTGAACACCAACATGCTGTTCGGCACGGCCCTGGCGCCGGTCAGCTACACCCTGAGCGGCACGGTGCGCTCCGGCAGCGGCACGGGCGCGCCGCTGGCCGGGGCCACGGTCACGGTGGCGGGGAGGAGCGCGACCAGCAACGGTGCCGGGACCTATTCGATCAGCGGGATCCCGGCGGGGAGCTACGCGGTCGGCGCGGCCGAGACCGGCTACACACCCTTTGCCAACCCGGCCTACCCGGTGACCGGCAATCAGACCCTGAACCTCACCCTGATTGCCGCTTCGGTCGCCAAGAAATAGCGTCCCTGCGGCAGGCGCCCCCGGTGCAACAACAAAGGCCCGCTCTCCCCGGTTTTCCCGGGGGGAGCGGGCCTCTTGCGTGCCGCGTGCCGCGCCGGCCGCGCCGCCAGGCAGCGCCGGCGGGGGGCCGGGACCCGGGAGGCGCCGGCTGCCGCCGGAGACGGCTAACCGCCCCCTTTCAGCCGGAACTGCCGCTGGGGCCGTCCCACCGTGCCGTAGTGCAGCAGTTCCTCGATCTGTCCCTTTTCGAACAGGTAGTCGAGATAGGCGCGCGCCGTGGACCTGCTGACCCCGGCTGCCAGGGCGACCTGCTCCGCGGTGCGGAACGCGCCGTCCTGCGCCAGGGAATGCCTGACAAGCTCCAGGGTGCGGGCGTCGATCCCCTTCTGGGTCTGGCCGGCTCCCGCCGGCTGCGCGGCCCGGAGCTGCCTGAGACCTGCCACGAACCTCTGGTCCGGCTGCACCGCCTGCCGCAGGTGGCTCTTGAACTGGCGGTACTGCACCAGGGCGTCCTTCAGCAGATCGAGGTCGAACGGCTTGATCAGGTAGTCGAAGATCCCAAGCCGGAAGGCGTCCTCGATGATCCCGACCTCCCGGGCCGCCGTTATCAGGACCACGTCGCACGGCACCCGCTCCCCGCGCAGGGCCCTGAGCGCCTCGATTCCGGAGCGGTCGGGGAGGTAGACGTCCAGCAGCACCAGGTCCGGCTGCAGCTCCCGGGCCAGGGAGAGGGCCTGCTCGCAGTTGTGGGCGATGCCGGCCACCAGGTACCCCTCCTGCTGCTCGATGAACTTGCCGTGCATCCGGGCGATCATGAAGTCGTCGTCGACGACCAGCACCCTCAGTTTCTTCACGTGTTCCCCCCTCCCCCGGGGAGGGTGACGCTGACCAGCGTTCCCGCCCCGGAGCTGTCGCAGCCGACCGAGCCGCCGCAATTGGCGACCAGCCGGCGGACCAGCGCGAGCCCCAGCCCGCGCCCCTCCCCCTTGGTGCTGACGCCGTCCTCGAAAAGGTGCTCCCTGACCGCGGGGTCGACCCCCGGCCCGTTGTCCCGGACCTGGATCAGCAGCCCGCCGGCCTCCTCCCGCAAAAGGACGCTGACGCTGGGGGGCTCCTTCCGGGGGGGGCCGGACTGGAACGCCTCGAAGGCGTTCTCGATGGTGTTGCCGAGGATCGCCACCACGACCTCGCGGTGCGGGCAGCGCTCCGGTATCAGGGAGTGCGCCTCGATGGAGAGCCGGACCCCGAGCTCCCCGGCCCGGTGCGTCTTGCCGACCAGTATCCCCACGATCGCCGTGTCCCGGATGCGCGCCAGGTAGAATTCCAGCGCCCCCTGGTACTCCTCGTTCACCTGGTCGATCACCGACTTGGCGCTGTCGTAGTCCGACATCTGGATCAGCCCGGAGATCAGGTGCAGCTTGTTCATGAACTCATGGCGCTGGCTCCTGAGCGTGTCGACGTAGCGGCCGATGTCGGCCAGCCGGCGGTCGACCTGGTCCAGCGCCATCTTGTCCCTGAAGGTGCTGACCGCGCCGATCACCTCCCCGGCCAGGACGACCGGCACCCGGCTCGCGATGAAGAGCGAGTTGCCGACCAGCACCGGCTGGTCGTACTGCGGCACGCCGTCCCTCAGCACCTCGGTGAGCCGGGTGGCGGGGAGCACGGCGCTGAGCGCCTTGCCGATCAGCTCGGCGTCCTCCATGCCGAGCATCGTCTTGGCCTCCCGGTTGCAGCTCACGATGTTGCCGTCACCGTTCACCGCGATGATCCCCTCGCGGATCGCTTCCAGGATGGCGGACTGCTCCTGGACCCTGAAGGCGATCTGGTGGGGCTCCAGGTCGAAGAGCTCCCTCTTGACGTGCACCGACAGGAGGTAGGCGCCGGCCAGGCCGGCCAGCAGCGCGATCAGGGCCAGGGCGCTCAGCTTGAGAAGGACCGTGCGCACGGTCCCCCGCACGCTCGTTACCAGAAAGCCGGTGGAGACCACGCCGATCTGCCGGTGCCCGGCGTCGAAGACGGGGGCCTTGCCCCGCACCGAATAGCCCAGGGTGCCGGTGGAGCGCGTGATGCTCTCCCGGCCCCGCAGCACCTCGGCGTTGTCCTCCCCCACCATGTGCTTGCCGATTTCGGCCGGGTTGGGGTGGCTGTAGCGGATCAGCTCCAGGTTGCTGACCACGATGAACTCCGCCCCGGTGCTGCGCCGGATGTTCTCCGCGAGCGGCTGGATGGCCAGAGCCGGTTCGCGCTCCCGGAACCCCTGCACGATCTGGGGGAGCGCCGCGACGCTGCGCGCCACCACCAGCGCGCGCTCCCCGGCCTCCCGGAAGGCGCTGTCGACCGCCAGGTAGCAGACCGTGGCAAGCACCATGGCCAGCACGAATAAAAGGTTGAGCGACACCAGCAGGTTGATCTTGTTTTTTAACGACATCCTGTGCTGTCTGAGCGCCACGCCGCTTCTCCCCGGGTGAAACTGAGTCCCGACCTAAAACCTGCAGCCGCGGCAGGGAGCCTCGGGTCCCGACGCGGGCCCCGGAACCAACCGGTCCGAGGCTCCTAAGTGTAGTGATTACTTGGGATAAAATCAAAATAAATCGCTCCTGCCCGGTCCTGCCAATATCGCCAAAACCGCCAATATGAATAATATGATCTCATTCGCTGTAATGTTTACATGGCGGGCAAATATTTTTAGAATCACGTTATATAAGGCTACCATTTTATTCAGACCGAGGAGCAGCTATGTCAGAAAAAGCGGCGCGGCATTCGAGACTTGGGGCAGTGTTGCGCGTCACCAGCGGCAACTTCCTGGAGATGTTCGACTTTTTTCTCTTCGGCTTCTACGCCACCTACATTTCCAAGACCTTCTTCCCCGCCAGCAGCGAATTCGCCTCGCTCATGCTGACCTTCGGCACCTTCGGCGCGGGCTTCCTGATGCGGCCGCTGGGCGCCATCATCCTGGGCGCCTACATCGACCGGGTCGGACGGCGCAAGGGGCTCATCGTGACGCTCGGCTTCATGGCGCTCGGCACGGTGCTGATCGCCTTCGTGCCCGGCTACGCGAGCATCGGGCTCTGCGCCCCCTGCATCGTGCTGATCGGCCGGCTGTTCCAGGGGTTCTCCGCCGGCGTCGAGCTGGGGGGGGTATCGGTCTACCTTTCCGAGATGGCGACCCCCGGCAACAAGGGGTTTTACGTGAGCTGGCAGTCCGCCAGCCAGCAGGTGGCGATCATGGTCGCGGCCGGGCTGGGCTACGGGATCAACCTCCTGCTGGCGCCGGCCGAGATCGCCGACTGGGGCTGGCGGATCCCGTTTTTCATCGGCTGCATGATCGTCCCGCTCATCTTCTTTTTCCGCCGCTCGCTCCAGGAAACCGACGAGTTCCTGGCGCGCAAGCACCGCCCCGACGCGGGCGAGATCTACCGCTCCATGGTCGACAACAAGGGGGTCGTCGTCGCCGGGATGATGCTGGTCGTCATGACGACCGTCTCCTTCTACCTGATCACCGTCTACACCCCGACCTTCGGCAAGAGCGTGCTGAAGCTGACCAGCGCCGACAGTCTGATCGTCACCTTCTGCGTCGGGATGTCGAACTTCATCTGGCTGCCGGTCATGGGAGCCTTGTCCGACCGGGTCGGGCGCCGGCCGCTCCTTTTGTTCTTCACGGTCCTGACCCTCGTCACCGCCTACCCCGCGCTCGGCTGGCTGGTCGCCGCGCCGAGCTTCCAGAAGATGCTGCTGGTGGAACTCTGGCTGTCGTTTCTCTACGGCAGCTACAACGGCGCGATGGTGGTGGCCTTGACCGAGGTCATGCCGGTGGAGGTGCGGACCGCCGGTTTCTCGCTCGCCTACAGCCTGGCGACCGCGCTGTTCGGCGGCTTCACCCCCGCGGTCTCCACCTGGCTGATCAAGGCGACCGGCGACAAGGGCGCCCCGGGACTCTGGATGATGTTCGCCGCGGCCTGCGGTCTGGCCGGGACCCTGATCCTGTACCGGCGCAGCGCCGCCCGGGACTCCGCCACCCTGCAGCCGTGCGGCGGCGCGCCCGGCAGCTAGGCGGGTTCCCGGCCGGACCGGGTGTACCGGATCCCCCCCGCGCAGTCCACCGTAACCAGGAGCAGGCAGTGCAACGTGATGGAGTCGCCGTGCCCCTCCCTGCTCATGACGCGCAGTCCACGACAAACAGGAGCAGGCAGTGCAACAGCGGCACGAAGTAAGCCACGGCGAGCTTTTCCGGGGTTTCAACAAGATCGCCCTCTCCGGATTCGGCGGGGTCATGTCCTGGGCCCGGCAGACCGTCGTGGAGGAAAGGGGGTGGCTCTCCTCGGAGGAGTTCACCTCCCTGTTCGGCCTGTGCCAGTTCATGCCCGGGCCCAACACGCTCAACCTCGCGGTCTGCATCGGCGCGCGCTTTCAGGGCGCGACGGGCGCCCTGGTCTCGCTGTTCGGCCTGCTCTGCGTGCCGTTTCTCATCATCGTCTGCTTCGGGGCCCTGTACGGCGAGTTCGGGGAGATTCCCGCGGTCCAGGCCATGCTGCGCGGCATCGCGGCGGTCGCGGCCGGACTGATGCTCGCCATGGGGCTGCGCATGGCCGCCGACCTGGCCAGGCGGCCGCTGCTGCTGGTCTTCAGCGCCCTGATCCTGGTGGGGGTCGTTTTCCTCGGCTGGCCGCTGCCCGCGCTGATGGCCGGGCTGGCCCCCCTCAGCATGTGGCTGGCGGCGCGCCGCTACTTGAGGGGGTCATGAGCGTCATCGTCGAGATCACCGTCCGGTTCGCCATGCTGTCGCTGCTCGCCTTCGGCGGCGCCAGCACCGTGCTTCCCGAGCTGCACCGCCTGGCGGTGGAGAGCCACCACTGGATGAGCGACGCCACCTTTGCCCACCTGGTGGCCATCTCCCAGGCCACGCCGGGGCCCAACTCCATCATCTTCACCCTGGTCGGCTGGCACGTGGCGGGGCTTGCCGGCGCCCTGGCCGCAACCCTGGCGATGTGCGCCCCTTCGAGCCTGCTCATCTTCATCTTCATGCGTTTCTGGGACAAGATCCGGGGCACGCGCTGGCATGGCATCATACAGACCGGCATCGCTCCGCTGGCGATCGGCCTCGTGCTGGCGAGCGGCTGCATCATCACGCGCGGCGCCGACGGCAGCTGGGGGACCCGCGCGCTCACGGCGGCGACCGTGCTGACCGTCCTGAACAGCCGGCTGAACCCGCTCTGGCTGATCGGGGTCGGCGCCCTGCTGGGGCTGGCCGGCCTGGTCTGACGCCGATGGAGCAGCGGCGCCTGCGCGGCCGGCCCACCTGTGGTATTCTGGATGACGAGACACCCTGGGCCGGCAGGCGAGGAGCAATCAAGCATGGCGCGCGTGCCGAACATCGACTGGAGCAAAACTGCCGTACTGTTGATGGACTACCGGAACGACATCATCGGCACCCAGCCGGCTCGGAAGCAGAACCTGCCGCTGGACAACGCGGCCAGGGTCCTCCCGGAGGCGCGGGGCAAGGGGGTGCCGGGAGGGGGCCGGGGGAGGGGTGAAGCTGCCAACGGAGTCCTAAAGGGCGCCCTCCCCCTCACCCCGACCCCGCAAGGGGAGCGGGAGGTTTTGCCCTGTTGCAATGGGGTAACCGGACGACACTGAGCAAGGAGAGGATTGTCATGACCAGCGTTCCGCAGAGCGTCATCGTCGCCTGCCTGGTAAGCAACGCGGCCGAAGAGCTGCTGCTGATCAGGCACCACCGGCGGGGCTGGGAGATGCCGCAGGGGCATGTCGAGCAGGGGGAGGACCTCATCGCGGCCTTGCACCGGGAGGTCCGGGAAGAGTCCGGCGTGAGCGTCGAGATCGGCCCGCTGGCGGCCGTATGGTCCAAGCTGACGGCGCCCCCCGCACTCATCTTCACCTTCCTGGGGCGCTACCGGGGCGGCGAGCTCGCGGCGAGTTCGGACAGCCTGGAGGCCGGCTGGTTCACGGCCGCCGAGGCGACCGGCATGGTCACCAACCCGGTCATGCGCGAGCGCCTCGAGGCCCTCCTGAGCTACCGCGGATCGACCCGGTACCTCTCTTACACCACCGGGCCGTTCCAATTCCGGCTGGAAAAGGACCTGGGAGGCTGGACCTGATGCCCGGCGCCCGACCGCGGGCCATGACCTAAAAGGGCCGTTTCCTCCGTAATTCCCCCGCCCCGCTTGCTTTCCGCGCCAAAAGCCTTACAGTAGTGCGATGAAACCTTATTTCCAGGAGGAACGCATGCACAAGATCACGTTCAAAGGAAACCCCATGACCCTCGTCGGACCGGAACTGAAGGTGGGGGACGCAGCGCCCGATTTCAACGTGGTGGACAACTCCCTCGCGCCCGTGAACCTGGCGAGCTACGGGGGCAAAATCAAGGTCATCAGCGCGGTCCCCTCGCTCGACACGCCGGTCTGCGACACCGAGACGCGGCGCTTCAACCAGGAGGCCGCGGGGCTGCCGGGGGAGGTCGCGCTGCTCACCGTCAGCGTCGACCTCCCGTTCGCCCAGAAAAGGTGGTGCGGAGCCGCGGGGATCGACAGGGTGGTCACCCTCTCGGACTACCGCGACCGCTCCTTCGGGCTTGCCTACGGGGTCTTCATCGACGAGCTCAAGCTGCTGGCCCGCTCGATCTTCGTCGTTGATGGCGGCAACGTCATCCGCTACATCCAGCACGTCCCCGAGGTCACCCAGGAGCCCGACTACGACGCAGTGCTGGCGGCGGTGCGGCAGCTGCTTTAGGGACTCACGATGTTCAGTCCCCCCTATGCCATAGGGGGGACTGACGCGGGCAGCGGCGACCAGCCGAATTCGGGGTGCCAGACATGGATCAGCTGAGCGACGCGGCACGACGCTACGAGCAGAAGAAGGCCCGCCTGGTCGCCGAGTTCCGGGATGCGCTCGCCCGCGGCGCCACGGTCGGCCTGGGGAAGCAGACGTCCAACCTGTTCCGCAGCCGCGCACCGGCCAAAGCGCTGCTCGACGTCACCGGCTTCAACAACGTCATCAGCATAGACGAGGCGAACCTGCTCGCCGAGGTCGAGGGGATGACCAGCTTCGACGCCTTCACCAGGGCGACGCTCAAGCGCGGCCTGCTGCCGGCGGTGGTCCCCGAGCTCAAATCGATCACCGTCGGCGGTGCCATGGCCGGGGTCGGGATCGAGTCGTCCTCGTTCAAGTACGGGCTGGTCCACGAAACCGTCCTCGCCATGGAGGTGCTCACCGGGGGGGGCGCCGTGCTTTCCTGCACGCGCAGCAACGAGCACCGGGACCTGTTCTTCGGTTTCCCCAACAGCTACGGGACGCTCGGCTATGCACTGAAGCTGACGGTGCGGCTGGTGCGGGCCAAGCAGTACGTCGAGCTGAGGCACCAGAAGTTCTGCGACCCCGTGCGCTACTTCGAGGCGGTCGGGGCGGCCTGCGCAAGGTCCGACCTCGATTTCGTGGACGGCACCGTGTTCGACGGGGAGGCACTGTACCTGACCACGGCTCGCTTCGTCGACACTGCTCCCTTTCTCTCCAGCTACACCTACCTGCAGATCTACTACCAATCCATCGGCAAAAAGCAGCTCGATTACCTGAGCGCCTATGATTACATCTGGCGCTGGGACACCGACTGGTTCTGGTGCAGCAGGAACTTCGGGCTGCAACGGCCGTGGCTGCGCGCCATCGCCCGCCCCTGGCTGAACTCGACCGCCTACTGGAAGATCATGGGGTGGAACCGCAGGCACGGCTTCTCCGACAGGCTGCGCGCCCTCAGGGGGGACCGGCGCCGGGAGGAGTCGGTCATCCAGGACGTGCAGATCCCGGTGCAGCGCGCCCACGAGTTTCTCGCCTTGCATCAGGAGCGCATCGGGATCCGGCCGGTCTGGGTCTGCCCGACCAGCCCCGCCGCGGCCGAGCGCTATCCCGCCTACCCGCTGGAGTTCGGCAAACTGTACGTCAACTTCGGGTTCTGGGACGTGCTGCCGCTTCCCGCCGGCGCGCAGGAAGGCTACTTCAACCGCCAGGTGGAGCAGTGGGTCGACCGGCTGGAGGGGGCCAAGAGCCTGTACTCCACGGTGTTCTACGACCAGGAGACCTTCTGGCGGCGCTACGGCGGCGCGAGCTACCGGGCACTGAAGCGGAAGTACGACCCCCGTGGCAACCTGAAGGACCTGTACGACAAGGCAGTGCGGCGCCAGTGATAAAGCCCTGCCCTGCACAGTATCGACAATACCCATTGAGGCTACGCGCTTCATCGTATTAACCAATTTGACCTCGGTCCATTACCTCGTTATAGTGACTCCCAATTTATCTGCACAGGAGTTACAGTGAAAAAAGTCTTGCTGCTGATTCTCTCCTTGATTCCCTCCCTCCTGTTCGCGGCCCAGATACCGAGCGTCTGTCACAACGAGTTGTCCAGCTGGATCAAAGCCAACAAGGCACTTTCCATTGTCGACATCCAGAATGCCGGCGAGTTCCGCGAGCACAATTACGAGGGTTCTCTTGCCACCGGCAACGACCCGGCACGCCTGAAAAAAACCGCCCGCCGCCTGGCGACGGCCCAGGGGAAGGTGGTCGTGGTGAGCACCGACGGCGGCGCCGACGCGGAGAAGGCCGCGCTCCTGCTGGAGAAGTGGGGCGTTTCGCGCTCGCGCATCCTGGTCCTGGAAGGGGGCATGGAGGCGGCTGCCAAGAACGCCGCCTGCGACTGCTGCAAACCCGCGGCGTTGCAGGGTGCGGAAAAGTGAGTGCGGCGCAGGTCCCAGTCATGCCGCTGCGGGAGCCCCTGGCGGCGCTGCTCGCCGAGGAGGGCGGCGGCTGCACCGGGTGCGGCGTCTGCGTCGCCGAGTGCGGGTTCCTGAAAACCTACGGCACCCCCGGCGCCATCGCCCTCTCCTACCACCCGGGCGACCCCCGGAAGCAGGCCGCCTGCTTCGAGTGCAGCCTCTGCGGGCTCTGCACCGCGGTCTGCCCCGAGGGGCTCGACCCGAAGGCCCTCTTCCTGGAGATGCGCCGGCAGGCAGTGGAGCAGGGCGGCGGCAGCTTTCCCGAACACAAGGGGCTCCTCGGTTACGAGCGGACCGGCATGTCGCGGCGCTTCAGCTGGTACGGCCTGCCCGAGGGGTGCTCGACGATCTTTTTCCCGGGGTGCGCCCTGCCGGGGACGCGCCCCGCGGCGACCTTCGAGGTCTACCGGAGGCTGGCCCGGGAGATGCCCGAACTGGGACTGGTGCTGGATTGCTGCGCCAAACCGTCCCACGACCTGGGGAGGCAGCAGTTTTTCCTGGAGCGCTTCGGCGAGATGGCGGCCTGGCTGGAGGCGGCCGGCATACAGCGGGTCCTGGTGGCCTGCCCCAACTGCTACCAGGTCTTTTCCGAATACGCCCCGCAGTTGCGGACCGAAACGGTCTATCAGCTCCTCGCCGAGCTTCCCCCAGAGCCTGGTGCGCCGCCAGGCGCCGGGGCGCCGGCCGGCGCCCCGGTGACGGTCCACGACCCCTGCGTGATCCGGAGCGCCCCCGCCCCCCAGGACGCGGTGCGCAGGCTATTGCAGGCCTCCGGCCGCAGCGTGGAGGAGATGCCGCACACGCGCGCCACGGCGCTTTGCTGCGGGGAGGGGGGGAGCGTCGGCGCCCTGGCGCCGGAGCTGGCGCAGGGGTGGGGGGAGCGGCGCGCCGCCGAGGCCGCCGGGCGCCGGGTGGTCACCTACTGCGCCGGGTGCGCCAACCATCTCGGCAAGCGGCTGCAGGTGAGCCACCTGCTCGACCTGGTCTGCGGCACCCCCAAACCGGCATCGGGCCCGGTCACCTACCTGAACCGGCTGCGGCTCAAGTCCCGCTTCCGGAAGACGGTCCCCGCCGCGCTCACCAGGGAACGGGAGCTCCCGGGGGCCGGCTCCGGGGTGCTGCGCCCCTTGGGCTTGCTGGCCGCCCTGGTCGCCGTCATCGTCCTGGTGCGGGCCGGCGGGGCCGGCCAGTACCTGGAACCCGAGAGGCTGCGCGCGCTCTTCGCCGGCTTCGGCGTGGTGGCCCCCCTGGTGTACATCGCCTTTTACACGGTCGCGCCGGCGCTCATGCTGCCGGGGCTCCCCATCAGCATGGCCGGGGCGACCGTGTTCGGGCCGGTCTGGGGGGTGGTCTACACCATCGTCGGGGCGACGCTGGGCGCCTGCCTGGCGTTCCTGATCGCCCGCTACGGCGCCAGGGACTGGGTGGAGCGGCGCCTGGTGGGGCAGAGGTGGAGCAAGCTGCACCGCGAGACGGCGCAAAACGGCTGGAAGGCGGTCGCCGTGACCCGGCTGATCCCGCTCTTCCCGTTCAACCTGCTCAACTTCGCCTTCGGCCTCACCAGGATATCCTTTCCGCAGTACGCCCTGGCGAGCTTCGTCTTCATGCTCCCCGGCACCATCGCCTTCGTCACCTTCTCGAGCTCCCTGCTGGGACTATTGAAGGGGAAGCTCTCCGGCGAGTTTTTCCTCGGGATCGCCCTGATCGCCGGGGTCTCGGCGCTCCCGAAGCTGGCGCGCCTCTACCAGGGGCGCAAGCTTCGGGTCCCCCCCCCGCCCCCCCCCTGGAGCCTGGGAAGGAGCCTGAGGCGCAAGGGGGCGCTGGTCGGGGCCCTGGGGCTGTCCGCCGCGGGGGTCTACGCCCTGGTGCTGCACTATTTCTGGGCGCTGGACGCCTACCTGTACACGGTGGAGTTCAACCTGCTCTTCGTCGCCCACCGGCTGAAGGACGCCGACCTGGCCGGATTCATCGAGTACCTGCGGCCGATGTCGGGGGCCCGCGCCGCCTGCATCGCCCTGGTCTGGCAGGCGATGCAGGCCTGCGCCTTTCCCTTGAGCCCCCTCCCCGGCGCGGCCGGCTTCGCCGCGGCGTTCGGCACCCGCGCCGGCGCCTGCTACGCGGGCCTGGCCGCCTGGGCGGTGGCTGGCTGCGCCGTCGTATTGGGGCGCCTGCTGCTGGGCGACCTGCTGCCGCTCTACAACCGGCGCCGGGGCCGGGAGCCGCTGAGCCCCCCCGCTCCCTGGACCGGGTGGTGCGCCGGCGTCCTGGCTGCGGTCCCGGGCCTGCCGCTTTTGGCCTGCGGCCTTTGGGGCGGTGCCGTCCGCCTGCCGCTGACCCGTTTTCTCATGTTCAGCGCGGCAGGAGTTGCCGTGCGCATACTCGTTTCACTTGGAACACGATAACAAGGAGGTTTCCCATGACCAAACCGGCACTTCGCAGCATCCTGTTCGCCCTACTCTGCCTCGCGCTCACCTTTCCCGCCGGCGCCGCCAGGCAAAAGCCGGCCCGGGTGACGACCGCCAGGTTCGGCACCGACACCCTGACCGTCGACCCGCAGGCCCGCGAGGTCCGGGTCGGCACGACCGTGCTGAAGGACTGCTCCCAGCCCTCCGTGTGCGACTGGGGGCGGCGCTTCCAGGCCTTCTTCGGCTCCAAGGAGGGGAAGATGGCCCCGTTCTTCATCTTCTCCACCGAGGTGAACCGGACCGCCATCGACAAGGCGATCAAGTCGATCGGCATCGCCTCCCGGCGCCAGATCCCGATGACGGAGGTGAAGCAGCGCTCCGGCCTGAAGGCGACCACGCAGAAGGACGACTACCTGGACGGGGATCCGATTCTGGTGTCGGTGCGCTGGAAGAAGGACGGGAAAACGGTGCAGGTGCCGCTGGAAAGCCTGATCGAGGAGAAGATCACCGTGGACGGCGCGGAGGTGATCAAGCCCTACACCCCCCACTTCGTGTATCACGGCACGGCGGAGGCGATCAACTTCGGCTCGGGCTGCATCGTCTGCCCGTCGGGGTGCAACGGCGGGATCATCGCCGACAACTCGCTCCCCCTGAAGGAGACCAAGAATTACTACCGCTTCGACTGGAGCAAGATGCCGGCGCCGGGGAGCAAGGTCGAACTGGTGCTCAGGTCGTTCAAGTAGGCAGCGGCGCCAGGAAGCCGGTGCCGGCGGCGCACGGCGCGGCAGGAAGCTGGCACGGCAAAGGCGGATCTGCCGCTCCCCGCGGGGGTTTTCGGAACGCAAAAAGGCCGTCCATCAACCAGGGGTGATGGGCGGCCTTGTTAAACATGTAACCTGTCTCTTCGGAAGCTCGGCTACCTGATATTTTTTGGATAACGGGTCCGTCAGCTTTGTGCCCTGGGAATTTCTTCCCAGTTGACCGTTTCGGAAACAGGCTGACTCAACTATAGCGCAGCGGCAAAGAGTGTCAAGCGATTCACTGCAACCACGGACAAAAAAAAGAGGATCGCCCTTTGCCTTAAAACAGTGTTGTGATAATTACTTTTGAGGCTCCCGGTTGTATGCTATAGTGGCATTTTTCGGGTCGCCGGTGACGTTGACAGCGTCGGCGGCGAAACCGTTGACAATTTTGGGGGGGAGCGTACCGATGGGAAAGCGCGTTGTCTGTCTTCTGGTCCTGGCCTTGCTGGCCTGCAGCTCGGTTGCCTGCGCCGCGGATGTCGTCCGGGTGGGGAACCTGAAATTCGCGCACTACGGGGCCGTTTCCTACATGAAGGAGATCGCCCCCAAGTACAATCTGAAGATCGAGGAGCGCATGTTCCCCAAGGGGATCGACATCGTGCCCGCGATCATCGCCGGCGAGATAGACGTGGCGGCGAGTGCCGCCGACGGCGCGGTCGCGGCCCGGGCGGCCGGAGTCCCGGTCTACGTCGTGGCGGGATTCGCCAAGGGGGGGGCGCGCATCGTGGGGCGCCCCGACCTGAAATGGCGCTCGGTCGCCGACCTGAAGGGGAAGAAAGTCGGCGTGGCCCGCGGCGGAGCCCAGGAGCTCGTGCTGCTCGCCGAACTCGGCAAGTACCGGCTCTCCTTTTCCGACAAGCCCGGCAAGGACGTGCAGCTCGTCTACCTGGCCTACGCGGACCTGAACCAGGCGCTCATGGCCAGGAACGTCGACGCCATCTGCCAGTCCGAGCCGCAATCGTCCCAGGCGATCAGCAAGAGGTTCGGCGTGGAGATCGTCAAGCCGTACGACACCCCCCTGGGCGAGCCGGTGCGGACCCTGATCATGACCGAGGCGATGTACGCCAAGAAGGATGTCGCCGATCGCTTCCTGAAATGCTTCGTCGAGGCGACCAAGTACTTCATCGACAACCCCGGCGCCGCGGAGAAGTACGTGCGGGAACTGCTGTTCAAGGGGCAGCTGAGCAGCCAGGACTACAAGGACGCCATCGGGAACTCGCCCTTCACCTACGACGTCACGGTGCAGCACATCCAGGCGACGGCCGACCTGATGGTGAAATACGGCATCGGCAGGCTGGCCAGGCCGCCGGTCGCCGCCAGCTATGTCAAACTCGACCTGCTGGAACAGGCGAAAAAGGCGCTGCACGCAAAATAACGCCCTTTGCCGGGAGGAGACAGCCGTGGGGAGGAAATCCGCAATGGCGAAACAGCTGCTGCACGCGACGGTGCTGCCGTTCGGCCTGCTGCTCATCTGGGAGCTGCTGACCCGAAGCCGACTCATCAACCCGCAGATCCTGCCGGCCCCCTCCCAGGTCGTGCTGCGCTGGATCGACTACGCCAAGCCGCTGGCCCCCTACCGGGAAGCGCACCTGGGGCCCGTCGCCTGGCTCTTTTCCGGGGAACTCCCCCTGGACCTGTTCGCCACCAGCTACCGGGTCGTGGTCGGCTTTCTCATCGGTGCCGGGCTCGCCCTCCCCCTGGGCCTCCTCATGGGGGCGAGCGACGCGGTCTACAAGCTGTGCAACTCCCTGGTCCAGATCCTGAGGCCCATCCCCCCCATCGCCTACATCCCCCTGGCCATCCTCTGGTTCGGGCTGGGCAACCCCCCCGCCTTCTTCCTGATCGCCCTGGGGGTCTTTTTCCCCGTGCTGATGAACACCATCTCGGGGGTCCGGCACGTCGACTCCATCTACCTGCGCGCCGCGCGGAACCTCGGGGCGGGCGGGGCGACCCTGTTCCTGCGCGTGATCCTGCCGGCGGCGCTCCCCCAGATCCTGACCGGGCTCAGGGTGGGGATCGGGGTCGGCTTCATCTGCGTCATCGTGGCGGAGATGATCGCGGTCAACTCCGGCCTGGGGTTCAGGATCCTGGAGGCCCGGGAGTTCTTCTGGTCCGACAAGATCATCGCCGGCATGCTGACCATCGGCCTGCTCGGCCTGGGCATCGACACGGCGATGAACAGGCTCAACAACCACCTGCTGCGCTGGCACCGCGGGCTGGAGAGCAAGTAGGCGGGAACCCGCCCAGGGGGAGGAGGAACCATGGAAGCCTGTCACCCCGCGGCCGCGGGCGCGTACGAGGAGCTGCCCCGGGTGCAGATCGCCGGGGTGGGCAAGAGCTTCAGGTCCGGCGCCGCCGAGCTCGTCGCCCTCAAGGAGATCGACCTGGAGATCGGCAGCGGCGAGTTCATCTGCATCCTGGGGCCGTCGGGGTGCGGCAAATCGACGCTGCTCAACGCGGTCGCCGGCTTTTCCCTCCCCACCTCGGGGAGGATTCTGGCCAACGGCCGGGAGGTGAGCTCCCCGGGGCCGGACCGGGGCATGGTGTTCCAGGAGTACGCCCTGTTCCCCTGGATGACCGTCGCCGGGAACGTCGCCTTCGGGCTGGAGCTCAAGAAGCTCCCCAAGCGGCAGATCGCGGAGAGGGTCGACGCCCTGCTGGAGAAGCTCGGCCTGAACGAGTTCCGGGACCGCTTCCCCAAGGACCTTTCCGGCGGCATGAAGCAGAGGGTCGCCATCGCCCGGGTGCTGGCGCTCGACTCCCCCATCATGCTGATGGACGAGCCGTTCGGGGCGCTGGACGCGCTGACCCGCCGCACCCTTCAGGACGAGCTGCTGCGCATCTGGGTGGAGTTCAAGAAGACGGTCCTGTTCGTCACCCACAGCATCCAGGAGTCCATCTACCTGGCCGACCGCGTGGTCGTCATGACCTACCGGCCGGGGAGTGTCAAGAGGATCGTCCCCGTCCCCATCCCCCATCCCCGGGACATCAATTCCCCCCAGTTCGTCGCCCTGCAAAAGGAACTGACCCAGATGGTGATGGAGGAGCAGGAGCGTTTCCAAAAGGACGAACTGGGCAGCGCCGCCTGCGACTGAAGCCGGCGCCGAGGGCGGACCTCCCGCCGCCCGCTGACCCGGTTGCCGGCTGCCGGCCGGGCTTATAAAAACCGCGACGCTTCGGGGCGCAGCCGCACCTGGCCGCTGATCGCCTCCTGCAGCAGTGCCAGGGCCTCCGCCTTGCCCCCGGGAAGCTCCACCTTGAGCGGCAGGTAGTTGGAGGCGTGGTTCGCCATGAAGAGCCCCCGCGACAGTTCCGTATGGGTGAGCATCTCCTGCAGTTCCCCGAGCATCTCCAGGGGGCTTGGCACCCGGTATTCCCCCCTGGCCGCCCGCT
>Ga0316229_1000744_pt1 | contig 39661 bp, 39 predicted proteins | sample TBH18023metaG_FD_206011 | JGI IMG/M metagenome (GOLD analysis project Ga0316229, IMG submission 206011) | Freshwater microbial communities from Trout Bog Lake, Wisconsin, USA - TBH18023 | ecosystem: Environmental > Aquatic > Freshwater > Lake > Hypolimnion/Profundal zone | place: USA: Wisconsin... | reverse complement strand
CGCAATATCGAGCACATCCTCACCAGGACCATGTTGCCCGAATTATCGGCCGAGTTCCTTACCGCCATGGCCGAGAACAAGGCTATTCGTTCCGTACACATCGGCATCGGCGCCGATGGCCGGTTCAAGTATGATATCGTTTAACAAGTTGTTGCAAGGCAACTAAAAAAAGGAGACAACCATGTCGGTATTTATGTTGATTGGCACGCATGATGCGATGGTGATCGAGGGGGAGTGCTCGGAAGCGAAATACGAAAAATGGTTGAATGTCTTGACTGTCAGCGATGAGATTACCCAACGTGCGGTCCCCGACAAGAAAGGCGCGTACGAAGCCGTGCTGGGCGAAGTGACCATCACCCGCGAAGCGGATAAGGCCTCCATAAAGCTGCGGGATTCGTGTGCCAAAGGCACGCTCCTGAATAATGTTGAGATTCAACTTACGACCAAGATCGATGGCATCGCCAAGCCGTATTTGTGGTTCATAATGACGGGCGTGAGAATCACCAGTTTCAAGTTTGATGGCGCTCATCTGGTCGATGGCGCCCAACCGACCGAGACCATCCATCTTGACTGCAACAAGATCCAGTGGAAATACAAGAACGTTCAGAGCAAAGATGCTACGTGGACCATTGCCTCTTATAATAAGGCCACGACCTCGGGGGGGTGATTTTCCGCGATTACGACATCTACGCTCTTGGCGCTAATTTTTCAGGCAACCTTCGGCCCGATGTTTCGATAATAGACTTGATTGAAAGACATGGCTGAAACATTATATATACGACGAACCGCCAACGAATGGAACCCGCGTTGGGTTGCTTCCCGAGGCCAAGGTGATGTCTGGAGCTGCGTTGCTCCGGCCTCGGCCGTGGCAAGAACAGGTTTTGTAAGGAGATAATCATGGCAGCATTTTTGTTTATTCAAGGGATCGACGGTGAATCGTCCGAAAAAGAACATAAGGCGTGGATACGCCTGAATGACTTTACCTCCGAAGTTGAGCGGAGCATCCCCAACGGAGCCAAGGACACGCAGCGTGCCCGCGGCACTACCACCGTGAAGGATATTACGATCAATCGGGACTTGGATAAAAGTTCCGTTCCTCTCCAGTATTATTGTGCAGCCGGAAAATTTGTGCCTCAGGTCAAGCTCCATCTTACGAGCCAGCTTGACAACAAAAATGTTACCTATCTTGAGTACACCTTGGACAACGTAATTATTGCCAGTTATAGTTTGGCCGCCAATGGCGGCGGCGAGTCCATGCCTGTGGAAACCATACGGCTGGCCTACACGGCGGCCAAGTGGGTATACTCCCCGATCGATAACCAGAAGGGTGGCGGGGCCACGGGGGCTGTTCCGCATTCCTTCGATACGCAAACGCAAACTGGCGAGTGATCGCATTGCAGGAGCGCTGGCCACAGCCAGCGCTCCTGCTTTTTTTTTGTTCACATGCCGGTATTGGTATCCGCTGCGGCGTGTGTGATTGCGGGCTGGCGCAAAATATGAGCGGGGATTATGGCCGACTATCAACAGAGCGAAGAGGGCATCTGGATCAGCACTCCCTTGGGTGCCGACAAGTTGCTCCTGATCGGCTTTAATGGACAGGAAGCTTTGGGCCGGCCGTTCGAGTTCAATGTCGATCTGGCTTCGCCTGATGCCGTCACACCCAGTCAAATCATAGGTAAATCAGTCTGCGTCTGCCTCAAAAGGGCCGATGGTTCAGATCGATATTTTCATGGACATGTCCGCAGGTTTGTCACTATCGGCCACGGTGAGCGGTTCTATTACCACCGCGCCGTGATGGTCCCGTGGCTTTGGCTCCTGTCCCTGGCCGCCAATTGCCGCATCTTCCAGAATAAAACCGCCAAGAGCGTTATCAGCTCGGTCTTCGACCAGCAGGGCATGAGCGACTACCGCTTCGACCTGGCCTCCGAGCCGTCGGAGACCGAATACTGCGTCCAATATAACGAAACCGATCTGGATTTCGTGCATCGGCTCATGCAGGAGAACGGCTGGTTCTATTACTTCGAACACAAGCAGGATCGCCATACCCTGGTGATCGCCGACTCCAAGGATGCCTATCAACAGTGCGCCGATGCCTCTGTGGATTTCGCGCGTCCCTTTGGCGCTCCCTTGCCCTCCGACAACATCTTCTCATGGAAGCACGACTACCAGGTCATTACCGGCAAGGCCACTCAGGGCGATTACAATTTCAAGACCCCATCCACGCGCTTGCGTCAGACCGATCAAACCGTGGTCTCCTATGCCGATTCCCATAAGTTCGAGGCTTACGAGTACCCCGGCCTCTTCCAAACCAGTGCGGACGGAACTTCCTCCGCCCGGCGCCGCCAGGAACTGCTGGAAGAATCCTACGAGACCATAGATGGAGAAAGCCGTTGCACCTCGTTTGCTCCGGCCGCTTTCTTCAAGCTCAACAGTCACTATGACTCGACAGAGGCAGGCAAGTCCTACGCCATCGTCTCCGTCCACCACAGCATTTCGCTCGGCGGCGTGTATGGCAGCGTCGAAGCCGGCGAGGGGCAAGCGTACCGCAATACTTTCATCGCTATTCCCAAGGATACCGTCTATCGTCCGCCCCGCACCGCTCCCAGGCCGGTGATACATGGCATCCAGACTGCGGTCGTTACCGTGCCCGATGGCCAGGAAATTTTTCTCGATAAGTATGGCCGCGTCAAGGTCAAGTTTCACTGGGACCGCGCCGACGCCACTGATGACACCACCTCCTGTTACATCCGCGTAGCCCAGGCTTTTGCGGGCAAGAATTGGGGCGCTTTCTTCTGGCCGCGCAAGGACCAGGAAGTCGTGGTCCAGTTCCTCGAAGGCAATCCCGATCGACCCCTGATCGTCGGCGTGGTGTACAACGACAACCTGATGCCGCCTTACGCTTTGCCAGACAACAAGACACGCTGGGGCTTCAAGTCCAACTCTAGTCAGGGCGGCGATGGATTCAACGAGCTGCGCTTCGAGGACAAGAAGGGCAGCGAAGAGATATACGTCCACGCCGAGAAGGACCGCAACACCGATATCGACAACGACGACACATTGACGGTGCTGGGCAAACAGACCACCACTATCACCGGCGACCGCACGGAAACCATCAAAGACGGCAATGAGACGCTCACGGTAAGCCAGGGCAATCGCAGCGAAACCATCTCGCAGGGCAACGACGCTCTTACGGTAAGCCAGGGCAACCGCAGCGAAACCGTCGCGCAGGGTAACCGCAGTGTCGAGGTGAGCATGGGCAACGATTCGTTGTCCGTCAAGATGGGCAACCAGACCACGAAGATCGATATGGGAAGCTCCTCTACCGAGGCGATGCAATCAATAACGCTGACCGTGGGGTCCAACAGCATCACCATCGATCAGACGGGCGTGACCATCAAGGGTTTGATGGTGAACATTCAGGGGCAGGCTATGGCGCAAATAAAAGGCCCAATAATCCAGGTCAACGCCGATGGTGTCCTCATGGCAAAGGGCGGCATAACTATGATCGGATAAGGATGTTATGAGTGCATTCGACATGAAACGAACCAGCGGGGCGTTCAATGACGTGGTGGCTCGGGCCGCCATTTCTGAGGATGGCAAAAAACTTTTGGCGGGCGTTACGGCGCATGGCCAATTCCTGAACGTTCTGATAGAGAAGAAGATGCTGGTGGACGCCGTGAATTTTGTCGCTCAGGCATTGACGAGACCTGATGCCGTCGCCTGGTCGCTGCGTTGCGTACGCGATGCCCTTAAGTCACCACCTCCACCAGTGGTCCAAGCTCTGGATGCAGCCGGCAAATGGAGAATAGATCCCTGCGAAGCCAACCGCCGCGCCGCCCACGCCGCTTCCCAGAATGTGCCCAATGAATCGCCAGCAAATTTCGTTTGTCTGGCGGCGTTCTTCAGTGGCGGGAGCATCGCACCGGCCAACGTATCGGCGGTAGTGCCTCCGGCTGAAAACCTGACCGGGTGCATGGCCGCCGGCGCCGTCCTGCTCGCGGCCGTTGCCGGCAAGCCCGATGAAGCTCCCAAGCTTCAAGCGCAGTATATCGCCTGGGCGGTGGAAGCCGCCACCGCCGCCGATTCAGCACCCGCCCCGATACGCAGTGGCAGTCCGCTGTCTCCGGTTGCTGCGCCAGGACCGCGTGCCACCGCTCCGGTTCGCATGATGCCGTCAGCCGGAACGGGTCCGCGGCCAGCAGCGCCGCCTGGCCGCATCCAAACTCCCAGGTGAGCGAGGTCTAAATGGGTCAACCCGCCGCTAGAATATCCGACATGCATGTGTGCCCGATGGTCACTCCAGCGGTGCCACCCATTCCCCACGTTGGCGGTCCGGTTCTGCCGCCGGGCTGCCCAACGGTGTTGATCGGTGGCTTGCCTGCTGCACGCGTCGCTGATATGTGTCTCTGTGTCGGGCCGCCGGACCTGATCGCCCTGGGGTCATTTACAGTTCTCATCGGTGGCATGCCAGCCGCCCGTATGGGCGACATGACTGCCCATGGGGGAGCCATTGTTCTGGGATGCTTTACGGTCTTGATCGGCTGACATGCTACAACAGATGTTTAATAGTTGTAAAATTAGTGTGGGGCGCGCTGTCTTTTCCCAGCATTTGCCGCAATAGATTCTCCATATTCCCAACGAACTTCCGAATGTCGCATACCGGACTGCCTTGTAGTCTCGGGCGGATATTGGCGCGGAATTCCGCCAGGCGGTCGGGGGTATCCGGCGAGTTGGCCAATTGTACGGCCAGTTCCACATAGCTCTCGCGGCTGTCGGCGACGAATTCGTCCAAGCCCGCCGCTTTGAGAAGCGACATACTGGTGCGGCTTACCCAGCGGTCTCCATTAAACGTGACTACGGGCACGCCTTGCCACAGCGCCTCGGTGGTGGTCGTAGCCCCGCTGTAAGGGAAGGTGTCAAGGGCAAAGTCGATTCGATCATAGGTCGACAAAAACTCGACGTGCTCGGCGGGTTCCTCGAGTTGTAGTCGTTCGCCGGGAATATTCAGGGCAGCGAAGCGTTCCCGAAGATGTCGGCAATTGCCATTTTGGCCAATGGCGCGGTTGCGAAGCAACAGATGCGCCTTGGTTCGGTGCAGGATGGCCGCCCATGTCCGCACCATCTGGTCGGTGATTTTATATTGCGGAGCCAGACAACCTAGCGTCATCCGTCCGGTCTTACGGAACGGGACTTCGGCAATTTCCGGCACCGCATAGTCCACCGCGAAAGTAAGATACGAATGCGGCACGCGAAGGATGCGTTCGGTGTAGAAGGCCTCTTCGGCCTGGGGTATCACATGCTCATCCCCGATTAGATAATCAAAACAGTCCATGCCCGATGTGGCATACATACCGAACCAAGCCACTTGAATCGGAGCCAGTCGCAGAGGGAACAAGGCCAATCTGTCAGGTTCGCTGTAGCCGTTCAGATCGACCAGAATGTCGAGCTGCTGTTTACGGATTGTTTCCGCCGCCGCTTGGTTGGATTGGCCGCTGATGTCATGAAACGCATCGCGACGATCGATGCGGTATCCGTACCGGCACTTTTCGACGGGGGCGTCGGAAAAGATATGGATCTGGAATTGTTCGCGGTGGTGATTATTGATCAATGGCCATACGGGTTTCATCCAATTGGCGCGATGAAAGAATGAGGAAACATAGCCAATTCGTATGGCCCTTGAACCCGTATAAGCCGCCTTTGGCTCCGGCAATCGGTGCTCCAGGCGCCGGGCATATTCCCGGCGGGTTTCCAGAATTGTCCGGTTGTCATCATCGGGGTTGCCGGGAACTATGACGGCCAGACTCTGCAACGGGGTGGTTCGGGACTCATCAGCAATGACCTGGCCGCTACGGCGCAGCAGAGCCGTGGCTTTCTCGATGCATCCAAGCTCCATGAGCGCCTTGGCTGTCTGGTGGAGGATCTGACCATTGTCAGGCTCTATTGGCCGGGCTCGTTCCAGGATCGCCAGTGCTTCTGCAAACCGTTCACACGCCGTTTGCGCCCGAGCCAGCGCGAGCCAGTACTCGATGCGGTTGGGCTCACTCCTGGTCGCCCGTTCCAAGCACTTGGCGGCCTCCTGGAACTTGCCCAGCGTGTGTAACACGATACCCAACTGATGCCACGATGCACCATGATCCGGGCGCAGTTCCGCTGCGCGTCGCAGCGCCCCCAATGCCGCCCTGGGTGAACCGGCATTCAGCAGCGCTGCGCCCAATGCCGCCCACGCCTCATGAAGATTGGGATCCAGAGTGGCCGCAATGCGTAGCGAGGTTATAGCTTCGGCGGACTTTCCGGCCTGCAGCAGCGCCGCACCCAGATTGGCATGGATGTCCGCCGTGTGCGGTGACAGCGGCGCTGCCTTGCGGTAACTGTCGATGGCCTCGTTGATCCGTCCGGCGCGGAGCAGCAGGCTACCGAGGTTATTGAAAATCTCCGCCGCTTGCGGACGAAGCAGCAACGCCTTACGCATCTGGGCTATCGCCGCCTCGGTGTTTTCCAACTCCGCCAGTATCAGCGCCACAGCATTGAGTACATTAGGATCGTTTGATTTCTGATCGGCGATGCGTTGCGCCGCGGCAGCGGCAGCCAGCGCGTTTCCCTTCGCCAGTTCCACGCTGGCCAGTTCGAGCAGAGCATGCGTGTGGTTCGGGTCTCGTTCCAGGAGACCAATGCAAATCGCTTTGGCGTGGTCCAGCCGGCCCGCATGACGTGCCGTCATCGCCGTGTTTAAGGCCTCGTCCGTGTGCATAGGGTATTCGATGATCCCTGAGTCGGCCGCCCCGGTCAATAATGGAAGGTGAAGAATAGGCATGGAAGGTAACGCCGGCTACAACACAGTGTTGCTTTGCGGTGGACGCGAAACATAATCCTCTGGTCAACATGCCGACCGCAGGTGGAATAAGGCGATCACGTCAGCCCTTGCCTGCCGCCGAGATTGCGGGCAACATACGCCACTTGGTTACCGCACTCGTGGAGTCGTTGATGGAAGGCTTTGGAGTTTGTGCCGCATCAATTGGGCTCGCGGGGACGGGCAGATTCTTATTCAGGAGATTTAGATGGAACTTTTGCCAAAGATTCGTGAACGGCTGCTTGAGTCGGTGCGCCTGGCGTGCCAGTGGTATGTCAATACCCAGAATACGGAGGCCAATCCTTGGGGCGGCGTGCATGACTCGGCCGACATTGGCCGCTACATCTACGAATACTATGTGGCCAAACAATGGTGTCGCGGCATGGGCGTATGGGGCCAGGCGCTGGCGATCATGGGGTTGCTGACGGCCCAGAAGCTTATCGTGCATCAGCCTTACGACCTTAACCAATCGGCTCTGCTGGCCGGCGAATACCTGAAGACGCTTCAGGTCATGGATCAATCCAACCCCAAAGTTTACGGCGCCATGCATGAACACACCCCGCTGACGGGCTGGAGTTATCCTCGCGATGCGGCCACCGGGGGCCTGGGGTTTATTGCCTTGTATCGCCACACCAAAAAAGAAGAGTTCCTGCACCGTGCCCTTCTCTTTGCCCAGTGGTATCACGATCACGGCAGCGATGCCAATGGCTGGCCGTATAACGAATATCACTTCATCAATGGGCCGCGCCAGGAGGTGCTCGATCCGCCAGTGGTAAAGGGCGACTGGCAGGCCGGCGGCGGCCTGGTTTATTACTATCTCTACAAACTCACTGGCGAACAGAGGTGGATCGAGTATTTCCGCCAACTAATCGATCCGCTGGTGGTTATGTACGAGCGCAACATAAACTCGCCCGTGGTTTCCGGCTTTCATGGTGACGTAGAGATTACGTTTGGCAACGATGACTTCGCCATCGTGGCTCTGCTGGCGGCCTATCGCCACTGGCATGAACCGCGCATGCTCAAGGCCCTGCAGGGTCACATTCGCCGTCTTTGGACTATCGCCGATGAGGATGGAACCTATCCAAGCTACGGCGGCACTTTTGTCTGCACCATCAATAACCACGAATACCTGAAGCTCTGCCAGGAGGAGAAGCTGAATGAGGACATTGCGGCGCTGGAACAGCGAATCCTCAAGTCGGCATTGAAGTCACTTGAGCAGCAGGAAACCCGCATGCAGGACGTGCGCGCCTATGGTGGCTTCTACGGCCAGAGCCACTACGGCGTCTCCCGCGACTGCATCCACCATCGCAGTACCGGCTACAGCATAATCATGAATACTCGGTTGATAGGAGGCGTCGCTACGCCAAATTATTCGAGCTGGGGCTGGGAGCAGGAAACAATGACCGCGAAACAATGAAAACCTTGCCCGGGAGATTAATCCCGTCGTTGGCTGCTACAGCCAATGATACTACGTGATGAATAATGCAACCGAAGGGCACGCAGGCCAGTAGAACACCCGACCGCCGTCACGACGGCTTATAGCAATGGTCGTGTTAGCCATGGTTCTATTCTTCGTTTCGGCGGCTCTGGGGCCGATTTGCCGTGACTCTCTGGCCCCTGGCCTCTGTTCCTCGTAGAATGCAGGGCATGTCTTTGGTACGCGCTACAGTCCGGCAGATGAATGGCTATACGCCAGGGGAACAGCCTGCGCAGGGGGAGCGGGTAATAAAACTGAATACCAATGAAAATCCGTTTCCACCCAGCGAGAAGGTGATGCGGGCGTTGCGGGAAGTGACGGCCGATGCCCTGCGGCGGTATCCTAACCCCACGGCGGATGAGTTCCGGGACGCCGCTGCCAAGGTGTTGGGGGTTAAGCGCGACAATCTCATGGCGGGCAACGGCAGCGACGATATTCTTACTATCGCCACGCGCACGTTCATTCCGCCCGGCGGAGTTTTGGCGTATCCAGATCCGACATATTCGCTGTATCCAGTACTGGCCACGCTGGAGGATGCCCGGGCTGTCGCCGTGCCCTGGGATAATGGCTATACCCTGCCGATAGAAGGATTGATAGCCAGCGGGGCCCAGGCGATATACTTGGCCAATCCGAATGCTCCGACCGGAACATTTGTGCCGCCGGAGCAGGTGGCAAGGCTGGCGGAAGAGTTTGACGGGTTGTTGCTGATTGACGAGGCATATGCTGATTTTGCGGATGCCAATTGCCTGGGACTGGTGGTGGATTACCCCAATGTGGTGATCTCGCGTACGTTGAGCAAGGCGTATTCGTTGGCTGGACTGCGTTTTGGGTATGCGGTAGCGCAGCCACAGATAATCGACGAAATGATGAAGGTCAAGGATAGTTACAATTGCGATGCCGTGAGCATAACCATTGCGACGGCGGCCATCGCAGATCAGGAGTCGGCCCGGACCACATGGGAATATGTGCGGCGGGAAAGACAGCGCGTGACAGAGGAGTTGAAACGGCTTGGATGGGGCGTTCTGCCCAGTTACGCGAATTTTGTTCTGGCGACCAGCCCAGATGGATATGGGGCCCAAGCCTACCTTGCCCTCAAGAAGCAGGGGATTATCGTCCGATACTTCGATAAGCCGGGGTTGACGGATAAGATTAGGATCACGATCGGACGGTCTGAAGAAAATGATGCAGTGCTGGAGGGAATAAGAGATATAGGACATAATGGGTAGGGCGTAGGATTTAGGAAACGGAATACAGGATTGAGGAGGAGGAAGTCAGGAAGCAGGAATGATATGGCCGACCGAGTTGCTAAAATTAATCGGAAGACGAAGGAAACCAAGGTTGAGGTTTCGATGAATCTCGATGGAGGTGGCAAGGCTTCCGTGCGTACCGGGGTGGGATTCTTCGACCACATGCTGGACCTGCTGTCACGGCATAGTCTGATCGATTTGATTGTCCATGCCGATGGCGACCTGGATGTGGATGCGCACCATACGGTTGAGGACGTAGGCATTGTCCTGGGCCAGGCGTTGGAGAAGGCACTGGGCGACAAGGCTGGCATCCACCGCTATGGATGGGCCAGCGTGCCTATGGATGAATCATTGGCGAATGTTGCCGTGGACCTGGGTGGCCGGGCTGCGTTTGTGTACAACGTGAAATTCACTGGCGGCAGCATCGGCAGTTTCCCAGTCGAACTGTTGGAGGAGTTCTTCAAGGCCCTGGCAGCCAACGCCAGGATGAATCTGCATGTGAACGTGCCCTACGGAACGAACAATCACCACATTGCTGAGGCGATCTTCAAGGCTGTAGCCAAGGCCATTCGCCAGGCGGCATGCTGCGATCCCAAGAACGATCAGGTGCCCAGCACAAAGGGATCGTTGAGCGTGTAGGGCGCGACGCACCGCGCGGCGTTTTATTGCAGTCATAGCATGGGCCATTGCCTCCAGAGGCAATTTGGCATATCAGGAGTTTATTCATGGAGCGTACTCTCATCATTCTCAAACCCGACGCCGTGCAACGCGGATTGTGCGGGCGCATTATCGCTCGTTTCGAGTGCAAGGGACTACAAATTGTTGGTCTTAAGGCTATGACGATCGCCGTACCGTTGGCCCAGACCCATTACGCCCAGCATAAAGGCAAGCCGTTCTACGAAGGTTTGCTGAAGTTCATGACCAGTTCACCGGTCGTCGTCATGGTCCTGGCTGGTAAGGACGCGGTGGCGATTGCCAGGAAAATGATGGGCGCTACTTTCGGATCCAAAGCCGAACCCGGCACGATACGCGGCGATTTTGGCGTTTCCAATGCCTTCAATCTCATTCATGGTTCCGATTCAGCCGAGAGCGCAGCCAGAGAAGTAGGCTTGTTTTTCAAGCCCGAAGAACTGCTGGTCTGGACGCCAACGATTCAGGACTGGGTTTATGACACGAGCAAGGGACAGGCAGAATAAGGCAAGAATCGCTGAACAATGAACGGCACACATGGTTAGCTCTTTTTTTGTCCGTGTGCGCGTCAGTGGTTCGTAGCCAACGATTCGCATTCCACGCCGTAGTATTTGCGTTATTAAGGGCAACTATTGCAGTTCATAAGTTATTTATGAACAAAGGGATGTGCGCAAATACAAACCATTGGAATATTGACTTGTCTATGATTGATATGGTGGTTTGAGAAATGATAGATGTACAGGCATAGGACATAGGAGCCGATCGTGAACAGAATACTTAAGAATTTGTGCGTCGTTGCGGCAGGTTTGATGTTTTTGCAGACGACGACGGGATGCGCCACCAATACCGGGACCGATGCGTTATTGGGCGGCGCCACTGGCGCCGGAATCGGCGCGGCCATCGGTTCAGCCTCTGGCCGTGCTGGTGCAGGGGCGCTGATCGGCGGGGCAGCAGGCGCTATTGCCGGCGGCCTCATCGGTAACCAAATAGACGCACAACAGCGTGCGCCGTATGTGGTTGTCCAGCCGACTCCTCCACCGCCGGCACCCATCCGATATTACTATGCCGCTCCGGCTGCGCCGCCGGGGTTTTATTTTTCGACATTCTATCCTGCTACCGGTATCTACGAGTTCCGACGCTATGATGATCCGAACGTCCGCATGGAACTGCACGCGATGCGAGTATATCAATATTGAACGCCTATAATTGGATGTGTCAGATGGTGCTTGCGGAAATCAGCATTTGGCCGATGGACAAGGGAGAGAGCGTGAGCCAGTACGTGGCATTGGCGGTCGAGGTGATCGATCAGAGCGGTTTGTCTTATAAGCTTGGACCTATGGGTACGAGCATCGAAGGGGAATGGCGTCAGGTGATGGAAGTGGTCAACCAGTGCTACGAACGATTGGCGCAGGACTGCAACCGCATAACTTGCACGGTCCATATGGACTACAGACGGGGTCACAGCGGACGACTGGAGGCCAAGGTCAGGGCCGTTGAAAGCCGTCTGGGACGGAAACTGCCGGGATGAGGCCTCAAGAACCTTGGTTCACCAAGGATAACTTCTGATCTTTTTGCCCGTTTGTACTGGAAATCAAGTGATGTATCCGATAAAAAGATAGTGGACGGTACGGATGCCGGCTACCGCGTGGGCAGGGAATGCCTCCCTTCGCGGCGTCATTGGTCGTTTTGGTTATGATTCATGGGAAGGTGCCAGGGATGGTTATTATAAACTTGTCTCGGTTCCCCCGTATTTTTATTTCGGGAAGATGTGTTGCGGCGTTTGTGTGTCCGCTGTGCTTATTTGTGGGTATGATGTTTCTTGCCGGTTGCCAACAACAGGTGACCAGCAACCTGCCATCGCCGAATTTTGGCGCCCCCATTGTTGCCGTTGCCGTCTCATCTGCGTCGCTGCCGAAGGTAAAATATCCGCCATCGGTTAAGCCGGCGGCTAAAGAGATACCGGGAATTCCCAGCGCTTGGATACCACCCGTGGCGCCGCGGCCATGGCGGTACATCGTGATCCATCACAGTGCCACAGTCTCGGGCGATGCTGCGAAGTTTGACGCCGAACATAGAGCCAAGGGATGGGATGAGTTGGGTTATCACTTCGTGATAGGAAATGGCACGGATACCGCCGATGGTCTCGTCGAGGTCGGTTCACGCTGGCCGAAACAGAAGCACGGGGCTCATGCCAAGACGCCTGACAACCGTTACAACGATTTTGGAATAGGAATTTGCCTGGTTGGCAACTTCGATCGCGACCGGCCGACGGCCAATCAGATGCGGTCCTGCGCCAAACTGGTGGCTTATATGATGAAAGCCTATCACATTCCGGCCAGTAGCGTATTAGGCCATAAAGATACCAAGCCAACCGATTGTCCGGGGGCCCATATGAGCGTCGCCGAAGTGCGGCATATGGCGGCGCAGATTCTGGCCGAGTCCGGCGAAGCACCGGATTTCGCCGAACCAGCGGTTGCCGCCGGGGAGTTGATGGTTGACGTTGCCGACGAGGATAAGCTTCAGTAGCAAGTAGTTAGTGGGACGGGAAAAATTGGCGCAAAAATATTGCGACGATGATCGGCGACATGCGTTAAGCCGAAGGCAAGTGGCTTGCATCTGGCTAACCCTACCATCCGTAAACTGAACGATAAAGTCTTTCTCTTCACCATTGCGCTTCTTCAAACGGGCTGCTCGGCGCCTTTATTTTGGGCTTGGGGAGCATGGCGATCATGGCTTTCACCAAAGAAGCATCGGAGCTTCCGTCGACGCGTATATTGAGGGGCGAACCTTTTATAAAGGTATAAGCGGAGGCATGCAATTCTTGTTTTGAGGCGGCCATTTCCTTGAACTTGGACACGGCGATCACCTGGGGCGTGAGTATCTGCATGAAGCTGCCAGGTTGGGCGAAGGCGAGCGGATTGCCTCCCTCATCGACTTCCGACAGCAGGTTGCGCACTGGGGTGACCAAGCTTACGGCCATCTTCTTATCCGCAGCCTCCATCAATGCCTCAATATCCGCATGAGCGACGGCGGGGCGCGCGGCATCATGTATGATAACGTGGGTGCAGTCGTTGAACAGTTTGGCGGCTCCGGCGGCGATCTGGTCGAGCCAGCGCGGGCCGCCGGATACTACCTTAACACCTGAAAAGCTGAGGTGGCCGCCGTATTTGCGCTTGGCCTCTTCCAGTTTTTCGGGGGCGAAGGCTATCTGGATTTGCTTGATTTGCGGGCGATTGAGGAACAGTTCGACGCTACGCAGTAATGCCTCACGGCCGTCGATTTTTACATAGGCGCCATCGGGGTCGCCGCCGCTGGCCGGGGAAGTTGTAAATAACAAAACACTGAATGTGGCCATGATGCCTCCATTGGGAAACAAAGAGTGCCTTCGGTATTGCCTGCGAAGGCCACGGATTTCATGTTATCCTCAAGGGGGCGAAATGGAAAATAGCGAGAGCGGCCACTGACAAATGCACAGCGGTCATAGATGAGCGGCTTGTGGCATCGGGCGGATAAATGCCGTATTCTGTGGCGAGGAAACGATTAACAAACTATTCTCATGCTTATCGTCCAAGTCTGCGATTTCGGTAGTGACGGCGACGCCCAGTATCGGCTGCATGAACCCAGCCGCTATCTGGGGAAACTGCCCTCGGTGACGACAATTGATTGCCATTTTTTCAGCCGTCACCGGGATGAACTGGCGGATCTGGCGGACGTGATGATCATACAGTTCGTCAACGATTGGGACCTGACGTCGCTGTGCCTGCGACGACGTAAGGCGGGGCTGGTGACGATATTTGAGGCCAACGACTATTTCTTCGATATACAGCCGTGGAACCCGATTGCCGGACCCTGGCAAGATCGGAATTTGCAGGAACTGTATCTCCAACTCCTGACGATCGCCGATGGGGTTCAAACCAGCACGGAGGAACTGGCCAGGCGGTGGCGGGAGCGAGGGGCGAGAGAGGTGGCGGTATTTCCCAATCATTTGTCGCAAGTGCCGGCGTTGACGGATGTTGGACGTAATGCAGGGGCTCGGCAAAGACCGCTGACTGTTGGGTGGGCGGGGTCGCCGGGGCATTTTGCGGATTGGTATTATCTGGCCCCCACGCTGCAGAGATGGCTGGACGAACACAAGGATGTGAACCTGGCGGTCATGACCAACGAGTTGGCCAAGCCGTTTTTTCGGCTGCTGCCGGAACGGTATCACTTTGAACCGTTTGGGTCGTTGGACGATTACATGCGTTTCCTGGGCCGGATGGACGTGGGGATCGCGCCACTCCTGCCGACGGACTACAATCGCTGCCGCTCGGATGTGAAGTTCGTGGAGTATGCCTCGCGCGGAGTTGTCGGAGTCTATGCGGATATGGAGCCGTATCGAGCCAGTGTGGTGGATGGCCAGACCGGACTCATGTACCGGACACCCGGGGAATTGATAGATCGCCTGGAACTACTGCGAACCAATATGGAACTGCGGGGGAAGCTGCGCCGGCAGGGATATGAATACGTGGCCAGGCAGCGGCGGATCGAAGACCACATCGGCGATCGCCTGCATTGGTATCAAGGCCTGTTGCGGCATCCGGCGGTGACGAAAGAACTCCCAGAGCATATCAGGTGCGACGCGGTGGCCGATGGGGCTTATTGGCGGCTGGCGGTTGCCAAGCCCGAGCAGGTGTTGATTGCGGCCCGCCGGGCGCCGTCGGCTGGCGAAGCCAACAAGGGGTTGCGGACATTGATTCAGAATCATCCGGGCTATCTGGCGGCGCTGCAGCATCAGGGCAAAGTTCTTAATGATCTTCGCGACCACGGCGCAGCCCTGAATTGTCTGAATCTGGCCAGGAGACTCCGCCCCGATAGCGCCCGCACCAACGCGGAAATCGGTCGGGCCAGGTTCCTTCTGGGCGATCAGGCTAAGGCCCGCGAGGCATTGGAAGAGGCCATCCGCGTCAATCCGCATTACCTTCCGGCCTGGCAATATCTGTTGAGGCTGCTGAGCCTTGGCGCTGCGGTCGATGGCCCGGCGTGGGCCCAGCGTGCCGAGAGGCTTTTCCCGGCATGTTATCCACTGGCGCTGCTTGGGGTTGCGGCATATCCGGCTGGCGAGGCTGCTGGTGTGACGTTGTGTTTGCTGGAGCGGCATGTTCCGGGACTGAGGCCGTCGCAGCGAGCGGCGGCGTTAGCAGTATTCCGTCCGTCGATATTGGCCGCCGTCCGCGGTTCGCCGGATGCACCTAAGGCCTTGTCTCTCTTAGAGAGGGCATGCGAATTGTTTCCGGAATCTCCTCTTCTGGCCGGCGAATTGGGATCGGCGTTGTATAGACTTGGAATGTCTGATGAGGCATGGATGCATTATCAGCATGCCATGAATCTGCATCGCCAGGCCGCAGTTGATCGCATGGAGTTCAAGGGCGAGGAATCGCCGCCGTACCTTTGGCAATTTGCGGAACATATTCGTGAGTCTTATTCGTGAATCTTTTGACAGTGTCCCCGCCGCATTCTATCATTTGCCCCTTCCATTTTTGGAGTTGAGCAACGCATGATTGACCAGGCTATAAACAAGGCGTCGGCGCTCGTGGAGGCGCTGTCGTACATTCAGCGTTTCCACAACAAAATAATCGTAGTCAAAGTTGGCGGCTCGATTATGGACGACGAGGATGCATTGTCGGATATCCTGACCGACATCGTATTCCTCAATTATGTGGGTATGCAGCCGGTGTTGGTACATGGCGGAGGCAAGGCCATCAACCAGGCAATGGAAACCGCCGGTCTGATTCCGCAGATGGTGCAGGGCCGCCGTTATACCGACGAACGCACGTTGGCTATCGCCGAGCATGTGCTTTGCAATCAGATCAACCGCTTTATTGTAAACTTCATCCAGAGCCAGGGTTGCGACGCCATGGGACTGCACTCGCTGTCCAGCGTGGTGCTATTTGCGGAAAAGATATACCTCAACGGCCCGGATGGCCGACGTATCGACTTGGGACTGGTGGGCGAGGTGAAATCTGTCAACGCCAAACTGCTCCAGCTTCTGGTGCAGGCCGATTCGATCCCGTGCATAGCAACGATCGCCCGTGATACGGCGGGGCATGGGCTGAACGTCAACGCCGATACTGCTGCCGGCGCTGTGGCGGCGGCCCTGAAGGCGGAAAAACTTGTGGTAGTGTCGGATACGCATGGGATTCGCTCCGATCCCAAGGATCCCCAGAGCCGGGTTCCATCGCTGACGCTTGGCCAGATACAGGACATGGTCAAGAGCGGCGTGATAAGCAGCGGCATGCTGCCCAAAGTGGAGGCCTGCGCCCAGGCGCTCCAGGCCGGAGTCAACAAGGCGCATATAATCGACGGTAGGATTCCGCATTCGTTGTTGCTGGAGATTTATACCGAGGCGGGGATCGGAACGGAGATAATTCTGTGACTAGGCGCAAGGCGAGTGGCAGACCAAGGATAGGCAATCATGACTCATTTTATTTCCATTTCCGACTTTTCCGAAGACCAACTCCGGCGTCTGTTGAATGTGGCTCTGAGGCTTAAGAAAGAATACCTTGGCAGGGGTAGCAACGAGCCGGTTCTGGCGGGGCAGGTGTTGGCGATGATCTTCGAGAAACCGAGCCTGCGCACGCGAGTGAGTTTCGGCGTGGCCATGACGCATCTGGGCGGATCGGCGATGTTGCTGCGTCAGGAAGAGGTAGGCCTGGATGTCCGCGAGCCGGCGCAGGATGTGGCCCGGGTGCTGTCGGGGATGTGCAATGGCATCATGGCCCGGACCTTTGAGCACGAGAAGATAACTAAACTGGCCAGGTATTCCCGGGTGCCGGTCATAAACGGGCTTACCGATCACAGTCATCCGTGCCAGGCGATGGCCGACCTGATGACCATCGAAGAACATTTTGGGAACCTTAAAGGGCGTACGCTGGCGTTCATCGGCGATGGCAACAACGTGGCCCGGTCGCTCTCGGTGGCCTGCGGAAAGTTCGGCATGCGGTTTATATTGGCGTCGCCGACTACCTACAGTTTGCCGGCCGACGATGTGGACCGGATTATGTCGCAGGTGCCTAACATGGAATTTTTGACCACCAGCGATCCGCGCGAGGCCGTTCACGAGGCGGACGTGCTTTACACGGATACCTGGATATCGATGGGCCAGGAAGCCGAAAAGGCCAAGCGGATTGCCGATTTCGCCGGCTTTGGCATTGATGAAGAACTCCTGAAACTTGCCCCTGCGCACGCCATTGTATTACACTGCCTTCCAGCCTACCGGGGCATGGAGATTACGGATGCTGTGCTCGAAAGCCCGCGGTCGCTGGTTTTCGAGCAGGCGGAGAATCGGCTGCACTTTCAAAAGGGATTATTGGCCGAATTGCTGGGCGGCAAGGCCCGGCAATAGAACGCGTGGTCTCTGGCCCCAACTATCCTGTGAATCGAGGGCTATAGCGGAGACACCATATGTGCGCGGCTCAGCGATGAATCCGTGATTATTACATAAATCACAAACTACAAAACACTCGCTCCCGTTTCGCCCAGCTGTTTTGACCGTTCGTCGCCAATCACCAAACCAATCACGGGTCACCGTCCATTTTCTTGGGCCGATTTCACTTCCACCTCGGGATTTCGCGACAGATCAGTAAGGGCACGTTTGCTCATCATCGCTTTGAGAACCAGGCGGCCGTCCAGGCACTGGCGGCTGTAGACCTGAGAATGAGCCTCGATGAGCGCGATAGTCTTGCCGGCGGTCAGGTCGGCGGTGAGCGTAACATCAAGCTGCTGGGCGCGAATGATGCGGCAGACAGCCTCCACCAACTCGCCCAGACCGACTGCAGTTTTGGCGCTGATCGGCATGGCTCCCGGGCGGAGGGTGCGCCAGGTGGGATATTTGGCATCTCCCTCTGGAGTGTCTACCTTGTTCAGCAACAGAATTTCGTTCTTGCCGGTGACGCCAATATCATGGAGTACCTTATGCACGGTTAAGAACTGCTGGTCGGCATGGGGATGGCCGACGTCCAGCACGTGCAGCAGAAGGTCGGCGTGGATGGCTTCTTCCAATGTAGCTTTGAAGCTGGCCACCAGGTTGTGCGGCAGATCGCGCACAAATCCCACCGTGTCGCTGAGCATGACTTGTATCCCTCGATCCAACCGCCAGGCGCGGGTTTTGGTATCCAGTGTCGCGAAGAGTCGGTCATCCGCATAGGCTCCGGCGGCGGTGAGCGTGTTGAAAAGCGTGCTTTTGCCGGCGTTGGTGTAGCCGACGATGCAGACCGTGAAATTGTCCAGCTTTCGCTGGGCGACCACTCTGCTCTTGCGGGCTTGGACCTGGGCAATCTGATTCTTGAGCACGGAAATGCGTTTACGCACCAGACGGCGGTCGATTTCCAACTGCTGTTCGCCAGGTCCACGCGTGCCTATCCCGGCCGGGGCGCCGCCGGCGATGCGTTCCAGGTGGCCCCACATGCGGGTCAGACGCGGATAGGTGTATTCCATCTGCGCCAACTCCACTTGGAGTTTGGCCTCGTGCGTCTGGGCACGAGTAGCGAAAATATCGAGGATCAACTCGGAGCGATCCAGTACCTTAATTCCCTCGCCGCGCGGCGAAGCGGCTTCCTCGTTGATGATTTGTTCCAGGGAACCAACCTGGGCCGGCGACAGGTCGTTGTCGAAGATGATGACGTCGGCGCATTCCTTCATGGCAAGTTGGGCGATCTCGATGGCCTTGCCGCTACCGATGTAGGTGCCGGGATCAACCCTCTTGCGGTTTTGAAGTACCGTACCGACAACTTTGGCCCCAGCGGTGTGGGCCAGCGAGGCAAGTTCGCCGAGCGGATCGCGCGGGTCAGCCGTCGAATCAGGCAGGATTACCCCGACCAGGATAGCGTGTTCCTGACGGACAGACATTTCAGTGCGTTTTAGCTCGGCCATGGTAATCTGATTGTAGCGTTCACTGGTGACGATGCGAGAGAAAGACAGGGGTTGGAGACGAAGACGTTGCGCCCGTTGCATGGTATAGTCTTGGCATGGATTCCAAACATGCTCAACCAGAAGCACCCGCCAGGCCACGCCGGGATAACCGGGCCAATGATGTATTGCGTCCAGTTAAGATCACAAGGCAATTCACCCAGACGCCGGCTGGGTCGGTTCTGTGGGAGCAGGGCAAAACTATTGTGCTATGCACTGCGGCTATTGCGGCGGAGGTGCCGCCATGGTTCAGGGACGACAGGGCGGGGGGGTGGATCACGGCAGAATATGTCATGCTGCCGTCTTCAACGCCGCAGCGCAAGGGATGGCCGAAGATCGGGCATACCGATTCACGGGGAACGGAGATACAACGGCTTATCGGGCGTGCCTTACGGGCGGTGATTGACCTGTCGAAGATCGGGCCGCATACGATTGCCATAGATTGCCAGGTGCTTCAGGCAGACGGTGGAACGCGGACGGCGGCGATTTGCGGGGCGTATGTGGCACTGGTGGATGCCTTGCGCAAACTTCCCGTATGTCTGCCCCCCCCGCCTGGCGGCGCAGTGGTTGGGCCGGGGGGAGTGGTGGCTGCGAAATATGATCCGGCATTTTATGCGCCTGGCAAGGCATTGTTAGATCAGTTGGCCGCAGTAAGTGTCGGCGTTGTTGATGAGCAAGTACGCTTGGATTTAGATTATGACGATGATTCCCGGGCGGCAGTGGATCTTAACGTCGCCCGGACAGCAGCGGGGCGGTTCGTGGAAATCCAAGGATCAGCCGAGAACGGCCTGGGATTCAGCCGGTCGAAATTGGATGAATTGCTGGATATGGCATCGGCAGGATGTGAGCAGTTATTGGCAATGCAGAAGACGGCTTTGACAAGTGGGTTATGATTTTAAGTATAGTATTAACATATGAGTATCCCAAGCCTATCCAGGAGACTCGTTATGAAACGGTTTGTCAGTGGCGTACTTCTTGTGGCAATGGCGATGATGTGGGCGGGATGTGGCGAGAATGCGCCGTCGGCGCAGACGCCGGCCAACCCTAGCCAGACGGCGCGGCCCAAGTTGTTTGAGTCTTCCGCACAACCCGTCAGCGGTAATCCAACGGTTGTGATACAGCCGGGGAAATCTCTTGGAGGCGGAACCGATGGTTTGGTTGCTCCCAAGGATGCCCGTTTCTCGATATATTGTGGCACGATTGGCGGCGAGGGGCATATGGCGCAGGCCCGCCGGCTTAAAGATGATCTGGTGGCCCGCACCAGGATGCGCGACTGGTATACGGTTTCAAGTGACGAGGGGACGAGCATCTACTACGGATTCTATCGCGATCATGAGGTGAATACCGCGGACGGCAAACAGGCGCATGCGGATTTGAAACTGATCGCCGGGATGGTCAATCGGACGGGTGATCCACTTTTCAATGCGGCGATGCTGATGCCGCTCACTGCGGCCGATCCTCCGGCGCCGCCGGAATGGGACCTGAAGAATCAGTCTAAACACGGGTATTGGTCGTTGCAGATTGGCGCCTACGAAAAGGTCTCTGATCGAAAGCAGCTTGCGGTTGATGCGGTGAGCGAACTGAATAAGGCCGGGATCAAGTCCTATTTCTATCACGGCGACACGGTTAGTTCCGTCTGCGTAGGTCTGTGGCCCAAGAATGCCGTGACTTGGGACAGACGTAATGTGGACGAGGCGATTGGCGCGAACCCTACTCTGCCGGTGCTGGTATCGAACGTGCAGTTTCCGCCTGGCACCAGCGAGCATGTGACTCTGCCGGACGGTACGCCGGTCCAGGCTTATTGGCCGCAGGGGGTGACGCCGGTGGATGCCACACTTAAGGAGATGCTTCGTCGTTTTCCAACGCATTCAGTGAACGGCTATGACATCAAAAAGAGACACACGGACGTGATGAGCCATCAGACGATAGAGGTGTTGGATCCCAGCTTCCTTGTGGTTGTGCCCGGCGCTGATGAGCATTCCGGTGCAACGCCAGCGGCAGAAGATCCGAACCCGTTCCATCAGCAGGCTCCGATGTCTTCGCCGGATGTATTCCAGCCTTTGCCGGGGCCGGCGCAACCGCCGCGGTCGCAGCCGGGAGCGGGAAAGCTGAAGGGAATAGGAGAATAGTGGTCAGCGGACTGCGGCAGGAGAATGGTTTTGAAGAGACTTGACGTATTAGTGGCAACATGCAATTCAGGCAAGGCCCGAGAATTCCGGGAAATGCTTGGGGAAGATCAGCTTGCCTGGAGCGATTTGAGCCGGCATGTGGGGGTACAGACAGTCGAGGAGACCGGCAAGACCTTTAGAGCCAACGCGTGCATCAAGGCGGCCTGGTACGCCAGTCTTTTCAAGAGATGGACAATCGGCGATGATAGCGGGCTGGAAGTGGATGCCATAGGCGGTTCGCCGGGCGTTTACAGCGCCCGCTGGGCCCAGCGGCATGACGCAGGCCAAGGCGATGTTGCCAATAACCAACTGCTGTTGAAGCAGTTGGAAGCCGTGGCCGATGCCGAGCGTACGGCGCGATTTGTGTGTGTGCTGGCGTTGGCCGACCCCGATGGCCACGTTATCCTGACGGCCAGAGATACTGTCGAAGGACGAATCCTCCGCCGGGAGCGCGGCGGTAACGGTTTTGGGTATGATCCGTTGTTTATGATTGACGCCCTGGGCAAGACGACGGCGGAACTGGAACCGGGCGTGAAACACGCCATCAGCCACCGCGGCAAGGCGTTGCGCCATCTGAAGAGTATGATGGAGCGCATAGGAATATTGTGAGGTGAGACTGTCTATGAGCCGAATACTTATCGCTGTCAGTAGTCCTTGGGCCGCCCAGAAGGCGCTCGATGTGGTGGCGGACCTGGCCCGTCGGATCGGTGCCGAGGTTCTTGTCGTCCATGTTTCGCGTCCCAGTGGAGGGCAGATGCGCGAACAAGAACAAGCTGACGGAGAAGCGGCTCTCAATCTGCTTCGGCAAGCCCTCCAGGAGCGTGGCCTGGCGGTGCAGACGCTCTTGATGTTCTCGGAGGATATAGCCAGGGCGATATTGAACATCGCCGTAGAGCGTGAGGCCAGTCTGATTGTTTTGGGGTTGACAGGAAAGAATGTGTTTGCACGCTTGCTGGCGGGAAATGTGCCGGTTGAACTGATTAAGAATACGCCTATACCGGTGCTCTTGCTGCCCCCGGAATGGAATGGAACGGTTTAGCCACCCTGCGGCCGGAATGCTGGATGATGAACGATGAAACAGGAGTGGGAGTAAGGAAGAGGCGCTGTCTTTGGGGAGCGGATCATTGGCTCAATTCCGAGTTATGTGGGGTTGGCAGTCTCATAGTGGCGACGATCATCGGAAGAACGAGGCAACACATAGTGCGTGATCTACAAAGCCTGCCATCCTGCCCCTAATCACTTTTATTCGAGATAGGTATAGCCTTCCAGACCATTTTCGTAAAACTTCAGCAGAACTCGTGATTCGTCCAGGGTTAGCTTGTGATCGCGGAGGGCTCGTTCGACGCTCTTGCGCATGGCACGCATGAGGTCGTCGGCGGCGAACTGGACGTATTGGAGGACCTCGCGGACGGTGTCGCCATCGATAACTTCGTCGATGGAAAAGCGGCCCTGTTCATCGATACTGACGTGAACGGCATTGGTGTCGCCCAAGAGATTGTGAAGATCACCGAGGATCTCCTGGTAGGCGCCGACTAGGAAGGCAGCGACGCAGTAGTCTTCGCCTTCGTAGGGATGCAATTCCAGCACCGACTTCATCTCGCGATGGCCGATGAAGTGGTCGACCTTGCCATCGGAGTCGCAAGTGATATCAGCTAAGATGCCGCGGCAGCGGGGTTCTTCTTGGAGGCGGTGGATGGGCATGATAGGGAAAAGTTGGTCGATGGCCCAACTGTCAGGCATGGACTGAAAAATGGAAAAATTGCAGAAATAAGTGTCGGAGAGCATGGCCTCTAAACCGGCGAACTCTTCGGGAACATAATCCAGTTTGCGGACCATCTCCAGGACCTTGTGGCAGATGCCGAAGAATAGCCGTTCGGCCAGGCTGCGCTGCTCAAGAGTGCAGTAGCCGAGATTGAACAGGTGCATGATGCTGTCCCGGCTGATTTGGGCATCATGGTAGTATTCGGTGAAGTTTTTTTCGTCAATTCCTATGTAGGCCTCAAAGAGGTTCTGCACCGGCGAGGGCATGACGGCGCGTTCTTGCGGTGTAAGTGACTGGGGAAGATCGAAACGTGCGAAGCCGCTCCATCCGAGGATATTGAAGACCAGGACGCTATGATAAGCGACCATGGCCCGGCCGGATTCGCTGATGATGGTCGGGTGCTCCTGGCCAGCGGCATCGCATATTTCTTTAATATGGAAGACCACGTCGTTGGCATATTCCTGAAGGGCGTAATTAATGCTGGAGCCAAAATTGGTCTTGGAACCGTCGTAGTCAACTCCCAGGCCCCCACCGACATCGATGAACTTCAAGCCGGCTCCCAGACGCTGGAGCTCTACGTAGACCCGCACCAGTTCGATGATGGCGCTTTTGATGGAATGGATGTTGTTGACCTGACTGCCCAGATGGAAGTGGAGCAGATTGAGGCAGTCGCCCATGTCATGACGGCGCAGGTATTGCAGTGCCTCCATGATTTCGCTGATGAACAGGCCGAACTTGGAGCGCACCCCGCCGGACTGTTCCCAGCGGCCCGCCCCGCGTGCCGAGAGCTTGACGCGCACGCCGATGGAGGGTTTGACGTTATGTTGTTTGGCATATTTAACTATTAGTTCCAGCTCGCTGAACTTTTCGACGACGGGGATGACATTCTTACCGATCTTAGTGGCCAAGATGACGGCTTCGATGAACTCATCGTCCTTGAAGCCATTACAGATGATAGGAGTCTGGTCGTCCTCGACCATGGCCAGGACCGCCAGCAATTCGGGCTTGGAGCCGACCTCCAGACCGAATCCGTAGGGTTTGCCGAAGGCGGAGATTTCCTCGACGACGTGGCGTTGCTGGTTGACTTTGATGGGGTAGACGCAACGGTACTCGCCTTTGTAGTCGTTATCCTTGATGGCCCGCTGAAAGGCTTCGTACATGCAGCCGACACGATGCTTAAGAATGTCAGTGAAACGCAGCAGCAGTGGAAGCTGAATGTCGCGTTCGCGCAGCTCATCAACCAGGTTCTTCAGGTCGATGCTCAACTGGGGTTGCTGCGTGGGATGGACGGCGACATGGCCCTCAGGGTTGATCGAAAAATATCCCTGGCCCCAGGCTTTGATGCCGTATAGGGCGGCCGAATCATCGACGCTCCAAGGACGAGCACCGACTGGGCCGGCGCCGTTGCCATTTCCCTTACCGTTTGTGGCAGTCGGGACTGGAGTTCCAAACCGCGCGCCATTCGCCTGTAGCGATGTCATCGATGTGTTCGCCGAGTCACCACCCAATGAATACATTGGATGGGAAGCCAGCGCCTAGTAATTCCATCTGCGCCAATTGGCAACGGTTTAATTGCCGGGAGACACAGAGCCTTATAGAAATCCTCTGATCGGCCAACCTGATTACACGCATTATAAACTGTCTGCGACAAAACGCGCGGAGAAAAATCCAAATTAATAATTAGGCAGAGCGGCGCAGCGGGAGACCGCAGTGGTCAGCGCGTCCAATAGGCGAATCTTTTTACTGCTCTCCTGTATTCCTGTATTGCTTTCCTAACGCGGCTCCGCCGCAATGGGCTGTTGCTGGCTGAGGCAGTGGATGGCACCACGGCCCCAAATAAGCTCGACACAGTCAATGCCTATGACTTTACGTTTGCCGACAAGACGCTGGAGTATTTCCAGAGCCAGACAATCGGCGTGCTGGTTACGATAAGTCGGCACAAGGAGCGCACCGTTGATAAAATAGAAATTGGCATAAGTCGCCGGCAGGCGTCTTCCGGCGTATTCGACTACGCCGGGCATGGGAAGATCGACGATCTGGAAGGGGTGGCCATCCTGGTCGCGTAAGGCATCCATACGGCGGCGGTTTTCACGGAGAATACGATAGTTGATATCACGCGGATCATCTTCGACAGCAGCCACGATAGTAGTGGGATTGATGAAGCGGGCGACATCATCCACATGGCCATCGGTATCGTCTCCGGCGATGCCGCCGGTAAGCCAACATACCTTGGTTTGGCCGTAGAAGTCGCGTAGATATCGTTCAATACGTGGCTTGGAAAGTTGCGGGTTGCGGTTGGGATTGAGGAGGCACGATTCAGTGGTCAGGATGGTGCCCGCGCCGTTGAAATCGACGGCGCCTCCCTCCATAACAATGCCAGGAGTGAATATCGGGACGCCAAGTTCGGCGGCGATGCTTGCAGGAACGGCGTCGTCGTCCAGATATGATGGATATTTGCCGCCCCACGCGTTGAACTTCCAATCAACAACGGCCAGGCGGTGCTTGCGGTTACTGCCGCCGGGGCATGCGATGAACGCCGGCCCATGATCGCGGCACCAGCAATCATCAGTGCGGATGTAATGAAAAAAAATATTGGCAAGAGGACAGCCATGTTGCCGCAGTTGTTCCTTAACGATACGTTCGTAATTGGCGTTGGGGACTAGGATCTCGACGCGTTCACGCGGGGCGATGTGGCGAAAAACAGCGGCCAGATTCTCCGGCACAGTGTGGTATTTGCTGGGGAATGCCACCTGTTCCGGCCGCGGCCAGGAGAACCAACTTGCCTGGTGGGGCACCCATTCCGGCGGGAAAGTATAGCCCATGGCGGCGGGTGTTTTGGCCGGTGCTCGGTTCATGAACATATCTTCCCGATTGGATTGGTTTGGTCAACGAAACGTCGGGCCAGGTCCCCATAGGCATCGATCCGCCGATCACGCAGGAATGGCCAGTGGGTGCGGCTGAATTCCACCTCGTCCATGTCGCAAGACGCGGTGATGACCTGCTCGTGGTCAGGCGAACCGCGCGAAAGGACACGGCCATCGGGGCCGGCGACAAACGAGCTTCCCCAAAATTCAATGCCGTCGGCGTTGACCGGCTGGCCCGATGGGTCCAGGACGTGCTCCAACCCGATGCGGTTGGCTACGCAGACGTATAGGCCATTGGCTATGGCGTGGGAGCGTTGGATGATTTCCCAGCTTTCCCGCTGCATCTGGCCTAGGCGCGCCTTTTCTGCCGGGTGCCAGCCGATGGCCGTGGGGTAGAAAAGGATGTTTGCCCCCGCTAAAGCACAGAGCCGGGCGGCCTCAGGAAACCACTGATCCCAGCAGATGAGCACTCCGATTTTGCCGTAAGTAGTGGCGTGGGCGAGGCAGCCGGTATCCCCTGGCGTAAAATAGAACTTCTCATAGTAAAGTGGATCGTCGGGAACGTGCATCTTGCGATAGAGGCCGCCTATGGAGCCATCAGTTTCGATGATGACGGCGGTATTGTGATACATTCCCAGGGCGCGCTTCTCAAACAAGGAGGCGACAATCACCAGACGATGTCGGCGTGCCAGCTTGCCTAGCAGGCGTGTGACGGGGCCGGGAATCGGGTGGGCATGCTCGAAAAAACGATAGTCTTCGGCTTGGCAGAAGTACTGGGTACGGAATAGCTCCTGGGTGCAGACTATTTTGGCACCGCGTTTGGCAGCGGCCTCGATGAGCATTATCTGGCGGTCCCAATTGGCGGCTACATCGGCGGTGCAGGCCATCTGTGTCACGGCGACATTGATGATCCTGGACGATCTGGGCTTTCCGGACGGTCGGGTCATTTGAGCATCAGTCCTGCTTCAATCAGGAAGCGTTCGACGTTGTTCACGCCATCGCCCAGGCCAGATTTTATGTTGCGGTCAAGGGCGACCAGCATGTCGATGGCCTGGGCAACGCCACGCTGGCCAAGTTTGTGGGCGGTACGCATGAAAAGCGGCACTTCGTTGGGCGGATATATTCGCAGGTCACGGCTGATGGTTGCCTGGGACTGGCCCTCGTGTTCCATCTGGAGGGCCTTGCGAACCTTTTCCAGCCAGATCCCCAGCCAGGTAACGGCGCGGAATTCTGCAGAGCGGTCCAGGGTGGTCAGCAGCCGCCAACGACTGAGGGCGGCGGCCACGCGGCCGGATCCAATTTCACCGGTCATGTGCCACATTTCTTGCTCGCACTGAAAGGCTACAGAAAGCTCCACGTCATGGATGGTGATGATGCCGCCCTGGGCCGACAGGGCCAGTTTACCCAGCTCGTTGTCCAGACGGCCAAGATCTTCACCGATGAGTTCGGCCAGGCGTTTGGCGGCGTCGAAGGCGATCTTTATCCGGTGGCCGGAGCGGGCCTGTTCGCTGATCCAGGCAGGCAATTCATAGGTCTTGGGCGAAATACACTTTATGACCTGACCCACCTTGGCCAGCAATTTGGAGACCTTCAGCCGGGAGTCCATGGAGTTCATACGCAGAACCAGGGATCCAGCCGGTGTTTCATTGGAGGCCAGATATTTTTCCAGTGGTTCGCGGAAGCGGTCGATGAACTGATCGGCGTCGCGGATGATGACTACTTTAGCGATGCCGAACATGGCGAAGCCGCGCAATTCATCGAGTACTGTGACCAGTTCGGCGCGATCCCCGTCGTAGTCGAAACGCTGGACATCGACGGGAAACTCGGCGAGGATTTGCGCCAGATTCCTGAGTTGCAGGAAGGAGTCGGAGCCAACGAGGATATATACGGGTTTGGGCATATTTGATGCTTCTCTGGCGGCCGCGGCCATGTGGCCCCGGCGGGATATTTTTATCCTTCTAAGCTCAAGAAACCAGCGCGTCAACGAACCGATGACCATACTTTTTCGTTTTATAAGGAATTGGCGAGATTGTGGACAACCCCTGTCGCGAGACGGGGTCAAGAGTGAGTTTCGGCCACGGGCCGGAAAATATCAGGGCGATGGCGAGGAGTCCCGAGGTTTCGGGAGAGGACGACCATGTACAATCCATATTCAGCCTTCTGCGACGATTTCTACGTGAATATGCGGTTGAGCACACAACTCAATCTGCCGCATAATAGGGAAACGGTCCTGCATCTATTCGAGAGATTACAGAAGGAATATCCCACGCTGACGCGTTTTCGTAAGCACGATAATGGCGATGTTGGCGTAGAGGAGAACCGCGATGGTGAAGGCTATCGCTGGGTGACGCTGGAATCACGCCGTATCCTTTCTGGTCACGTTAATCCCGCCAGTATTCCCGAGTCATTGAAGATTCACACTCAACTACTGGAACTGGTTCCTTATTACCTGGGTATCAGTCCGTTGGAGATTGAGCACCTGGACGTACTATTTGGCTTTGATCTCTCTTTTCGCGGCAATCATGACGAGGTCGTCGCCGAGAGCATTCTGCCCCAGTCGCCGCTAGCCTGTCTGTTGGAGGAACCGGGCGTCAAGGCCGTGGACATACAGCCCAGCATCACTGTCGCCCTGACCGACGATTGTCGTCTCCAGGCACGCATGGACGTGGTGACCAGGACCAACAGCTACCAGGTGCGCACCGGCGACTACTGCAACGATGTTATCAGCGTATATCTGATCCTTCGCCGTTACTGGGGTGACCGTCCCAAGGAACCCATAGGCCAGGTTTTTACGGAAATGGCCGAGCGTGCTGAATCCCTGGCCACCGCCTATGTAGTCCCGCGGGTGCTTCGTCCGATTTCGTCGGCGATAGCGTCGCGATCGTAAATTTGTGTTACAATCCAGTCATGTCCGAAGTTTCGCTACGCGATGACGCTCGCCAGAGAGCCGAGGCTCTGCTGGCACACTTGCTCAATGAGCAGGTGGAATTGGAGCGCACGCAAGGCGATGAAGTTGTCCCCAACGCAAATAATTCCGCGTTTTCGCCGACAGAGCTGAAGCAGGCGTGCCAGTGTTTGTCCAGATGCATTGAGGCGGCGCGGCGGCTCAACAGGCAGTTGGCGGACTTCCCGTAGTTTTTGTCGTGAGGTATTTCCACATGGCTTCCAAGCAAGCATCAATGTCTTCGCAATCCCCGGATGTATCAGATGTGGTAGTGGCCAGGGCGGGAAGGTACTATCGGTTTACACATCTGCTCATGGGGGTTTTGCTTTTGGCCGCCGGGGCATGGTTCGGCTATGACGGCTGGTTTGGCTGGCCGCGCGAGAATATTAAACGTGACGGCATTCAACATAAGATAGACGATTTGAATACGCTTCTGATTAAGGACCACGCCAACGAGGATATTCAGAAGCAACTGGCCGAACTCACGGTGGCCCGCGACAAGCTCACCAAACATAAAGGTTTGGACATACCCATCCAGCGTCTGCTCTCGGAAACGCTACCGATTGCGGGAATATTGATGCTTATCTGGACGATGTATAATTCCCGCGGGATCTATCGGCTTGAGGGAAACACCCTTAGCGTGCCCGGCCACAGCCCGATCGATCTGTCCCAGGTCATGTCCGTTGATCGGACGAAATGGAAAAAGAAAGGCTTGGCCTACGTACACTATCAGGCTGCGGACGGGCGCTCGGGCCGGATGAGGCTGGACGATTTCGTCTACGAGCGTGGACCCACCGATGAAATTTATGGGCGAATCTGTCGTCACCGCGGAGAAGCCGAAGAAGACTGATTTCAACGAAAAGGCACGGATCCTTTGACCCGTGCCTTCCGCCTTTTATCTGTCTTGGCCAGGCATCAATTGCCTAAGGCCGAAATCATTTTAGTTTGTTTTCATCACTTCAATGATTGCCTGGGTCTTGATGACCATGTGTGGATCGTCGAACAGATGGAAACTCTGCACCAGCAGTTCATGGCTGCGTCGTTCGATGTCCAGAACGCTCAAGGTGGCGCCTTTTTCGCCAGAGGCCGGCGTCTGAGCCATCATCAATTCCCGCCTGGTGGCATAGGTCGCGATCTCATGTTTAGTCGCATCGTAGAGTGTTGACGTCAACTGCTCTTCTTGGGTGCTGATCATGTAGTTGATGTTGCCCGGCGCGGTCATCTCATGATACTTCTCGCCGCGGCAGGGGATGGACTGAAGTAGACCACGATCAGCCGGCGGTTCATTGTTGGTGACGATAACCTCGGTCAAGGTGTTCTTGCCCGCGGTAAACATGATCACATGCCCGCCTTCCACCAGCCAAATTTCGGCATCATACACCCGCCGATTGATTTTTTCAGTGGCCATAATCCGGAAAAGTTCCGGATGAAGTGTCTTCTGGTAAAGGAGGAGGGTTAAACCTCCAGACCTACGTTGTTTGGTACGATGGCTCATCCATGCTCTTTCTGGGAGACGCCAGTCTCCTGTTATGTCTAAACCGCCTCAATGCCATGCCGTGTTCTTCCACGGGGCTTAAGCTTCCCACACGAACTCCCGCTTTAGTAATGCCAGTAGTCCATTACTGGCCTCCCGACCGTCGGTGTGCAGTATTGCGAACAATCGGCACGCCGCGGAAGCATCACTTGCACGGCAGTATAATAAAATCAGGTTCAAATGACGAGAAAAATCTTTACAATTAGCTGGCAATTGAGGAAGTTACAGCGACGATAGCTAGATCGTAAGCTGCGTGACATCCAGCAGTTACGCCAAAACCACGCAAGCAGAATACGCCCGCAAAATAAATTCCTGCGGCTGTGCGAAAAATGAAAGTTCTCCACTGAAAAATTTCATCGCCCCCGTAATGGTAGAGAGAGAACCCAATTGCCGTGATTAATACCATTAGCAGTGTACCCGGAATTTTTCGCATTTTAAATATGTCGAGCAACAGGACTGTCAGCAGCGTAAACCCAATTAAACGGAAGATCAACTCTTCGTAAATGCCGGCTCCAATTGATATTACGCATCGAACTGGCCATTGTCCGAAGGGGCTGGCCAAGGGGACGTAACGTGCCGCCATCGCGTCAAGGGCGAAAAGCGGTAGACACAGTGCCAAACTTTCCACAGCCATCATACCGGCGGTGGCGAAATGCAGACGCCAGGAATCCTTCCGCGCCATGTGCCAAGCGAGCAGGATCGCCGCGACTGCCAACGCCGGCAAATACCGTCCGGTCACGCCAAACAGATGAAAAAATTGTTGGAGAAGCGTGAAGGCTTTGATACGCTGTTCCGTGTGTCGAGTCGGATCATAAGCCAGGTAATAGGTTCCCAATTCGTAGAGTATCAGCAACGGCGACAAAAACAGGAGGCTTGTGAGCGGCAATTGCGAACGCTCAAAGTATCCGTTAGGTCGTAGGGATGGCTTGGCGCGTACCCCGCGGGGCGAGCGAGTACCGGCGGGGGAGGTCATGATTGTTCTCCAGGCGATTTGATTTCCGGCTTGTTGACACTGCACTGGAACGCGCCGGTGATGTGGATGGCGCGATTGCCGCGAAATTGAACGATCTTGCCACAAAATTGTTCTTGCCCGTCAACTTGGAGAAGAATGTCGGCGCCGGCTCTCTTGTCGGTGGTAATTACATCTCCGACTTCCAGGTCGTGAAGTTTACTGGCACTGATGGTGGTTTGGGCCAGCAGACCGCGAATTTCAACCGGTTTGCTGTCGGCGACGAGAGTGGGGTTGACGATACCATCGTCCGGCATAGGGCGTGGGGCTGGTGTGGCAAGTAGTGTCCTGATCGGCTCCAGGATGGCGGACGGGATGCAGAGATGCATCGTTCCAGAGCGGTTGTCCATCTGAAACTGGAAGGCGAGGACCACAACTGCCTGGCTGGGCGGCACGATCCACTTAAGTTGTGGGACGCACTGGAAATCCTCGACTGCAAAGGTCACGGGCGTGAGGCTGCTCCATATTTCTGAGAGGCATCGCACGGCCATTATGATGACGCGTTGCACGAGGTGTTGTTCGATCTTGGTAAGGGGTCGTTGGGGGATGAATGGATCAGCTTTGGCGCCGCCGAGCATTCGGGCGATGATGGGGTAGACGATCATCGGGCCAAGTTCGAGGCAAAGGCTGCCTTCCATGCCTTGGGCCTTGAGAAGGTATATGCATGTGTGGTTGGACAGAGAGCGGACAAACTGGTCGCAGGTCAGTTGCTCGATCTTGGCGACGCTCACATCGACGGCTGTATGCAGGTATTCCGCGAGGGTAGAGGAAAACTTGCCTGCGAATTGTTCATGCAAGGCTTTGAGGGCGTGGATTTGTTCCGCGGAGATGCCATCGGTGGTTTTGAAGTAGGCGCATGGTGCGGACTCGTTATGCGCCGGCGCAATCTGATCCGCCGTCGCCGCTGTCACTTCGGATTGATCCAGAGGGTCACGCAAAGCTACTGGCCTCCTTGCCAAGGGAACAGCGCGATACTATCTACCGGGACACCATTATCGGTCGTTCTCTGGATTTTACCAGACCATGGTCCCGATGTTGGGTGGGCTGTGCCACTGAGGCTCGAAGATGTAGTGGAAGAGGAGAATGGATAGCCAGAAGATAAGAGAGGATGGGGATGCATGGCGGCACCATAGAGAAAAGCGAAGAGACTTCAGGTGCGCAGGTCGTGGCGTTAGGTGCGCAGTTTTCGGATCGGGGAAACGCGGTTGTTGGGGGTAAGTCGCTTAGCGTCGGCAGCAGCGATGACGCCACATCGGTCCTTGCCATCAGTTTATTGTGTGATTAAAACTGGCGATGTCTTCGCCAGGGACGATTGGCAAAATGCCTCTTTGACAGCGGCTACGCCAAGCAGGCTGCCCACGATCAGAGTGAACTGCGCTGGGTACATGATGCGCGATCCAGTCCCGCTGGTAGTCGCAGCCATGATGGCAAAGAAAGTGTATGCGATCAGCATTATGATGGCCGCAAAGAATCGCAGACGCCGCCGGTCATCTTGCAACCGACCGGACAGCAGCAGGGGCAGGGCCGTCGCAAAGAGCGCCAATACGCTATGGCGTGAGAACGGTCGGGTTTGATGAGGGAAAGACATGTCAGTACATCCGTGGCCAAAAGAAGTTGCAGCGTAACCTTGACCAAGGTGAGTTCGAGTTCGAATAACCTCATGGCCCTTTTTAGGGGCCTTCCTCAATCCTGCGCCGCTGCCGGAGTTTGCTGAATTATATGCACTAAAAAAAATTACTGACAACAGCTTGTACAATTTGGCAGAGGCGTTAAATATTAGCGGACACATGTTATTCTGGCTGCTTTGGCTGACGCCAAAGGCTTGAACAACGGAATGGGAAATATAGAGCGGAAGGAGCAACATCATGGCGGGTGACCGCAAGAATCGTGCGCGGAAGGGGCGTTGGTTCCAGAAGAGTTCAACGAAGCGAATCGTGCGTGAAGTCGCCGAATCGGTCTAGTGCGGGATGGAACCAGTGGAACGTCTGGTGATATTGTCCGAAGCGGAGCAACCGTGCGATCAATAATGCTTATTATAGCTACGTTCTTGGTTCTCAGCGTCGCCTATGGGGCCTACTGGTCCGAGCAGCCGGAAACTGCCAAGCCTATCCGTGGCGGTGATGGGTCGGTTCCGACAACGCACGATGATGACATCATGGCGGGGAACCACATCATCAGCAACGCCTTAGGCTAGTACAACTTTGCCGGTCTGGCTCCAGGCACGTACGTGGTCAGTGAGACCTTCCCCGGCGGCTACAAGGAAACGGCGCCATCGGGAGGCATCTATACGCTGGCCGTCGTGGCGGGCCAAATAGTGAGCGGCGAAAATTTTGGGAACAAGAAGTAGTTCCTGTCCATCTGGACCGGGAAGGAGAAGTCCATTCATGCGACGATATAAAATGCCATTTATGTCCGGACAATTGAAGGCCACCAAGACAAACCGTCGGCGTATGCTGGCCGCCGCCAGTCGGCCATGTATAGAGTCACTGGAGGGGCGGGTGCTGCTCAGCAGCTACATGGTCACCAGCCTGGCAGATAACGGATCGGCGGGCACCCTGCGTTGGGAAATCCAACAGGCCAACAGCAACCCTGGCACAGCCGCCAGCCCTGACATCATCAGCTTTACACCAGGTCTCAGTGGCACCATCACCCTCACCCTGGGCCAACTCGAGCTCACCGCCGGCAACACGACCATCCAGGGCCCCGGGGCCAGCACCCTGACCATCAGCGGCAACGCACTGAGCCGCATCCTTCAAGTCGATGGGGCGGCAACCGCCTCCATCAGCGGCCTTACCATCACTGCGGGGACGGACACGAGCGGCTACGGCGGCGGCATTTACAGTGCCGGCACCTTGACCGTCATCAGTACCACGCTCTCCAACGACAGCACCACAGGCAACGGTGGCGGCATCTACAGCACCGGTGCATTGACAATCACCAGTTCCACGCTCACCAACGACACCGCCACAACCAGCGGCGGTGGCATCTACAGCGCCGGCACGTTGACCATCACCGGTAGCACTCTGACCGGTGATCAAGCGGTCCTGGATGACGAGGCGGATTTCTTCACCTATTCCGGATGTGGCGGTGGCATCTACAATCTGGGGGTGGCCGACATTGTCGGCAGCACGATCTCCAATGGCAGCGCCGGTACCCAAGGAAGCGGAATTGACAACGAAGCTGGCGGCATCCTTACGCTCACCAACAGCACCATAAGCGCCAATAGCGAGCCGTTTGGCCCGCCGGACGTTGCGGGCGGCGGCGTATTCAACGCGGGCACACTTATTGCCACTGACACGACCATTTCCGGTAATTCGGTGGGATTCGGCGGAGGCATCGACACCAGCGGCATCGCCACCGTTATTGGCTGTACGATTTCAGGCAATAGCGTGCAGGTAACCGGCGGCGGCATCGACAACGCGGGCACACTAACCGTTTGCAACTCCACGTTGTCCGGCAACAGCGCCGACGCTGATGGCGAGGCCAGTGGTGAAGGCGGAGGCGGAGGTATCTGTAACGAAAGTGTGGCCACTCTCACCGTTAGCAACTCAACCATCGCGGGGAATACCACCAACGACGGCGGCGGGGGTATCTGCAACAAGGATACAGGCACCGTCACCATCACCAACTGCACCATCGCGGGGAATTCAGCAAATGCTGGCGGTGGCATTTACCAATACACGGACTACAGTGTCATCCCTTACGTCGTTCCCGAAACCATCCTGCTCAACAATACCATCGTCGCCACTAACGTCCTGGTCTATGTCGGCGCGGCGCCTCCCAGCGACATCAATGGCCCGCTTGATCCTGCCAGCAGTTTCAACATCATCGGCGACGGCACGGGCGGACTGGTCAACGGCCCGGATGGGGCCAGCGGAAACATCCTGGGCACATCAAGTTCACTGGTCAGCCCCATGCTGGGGGCCTTGGGCAGCAACGGCGGACCTACGCAAACCATGGCCCTTTTGAGCGGTAGTCCCGCAATCGCCGCCGGAAATAACACCCTGGCCCGCGATTCGTACGGCAATCCCCTGGCCACTGACCAGCGCGGTTTTAACCGCATTGTTGCTGGCACCGTCGACATCGGGGCATACGAGAGCAGCGCCGCCGCAGTGGCGGCGATCACCGTGAGCGGCGACGGTCTGGCCATCGCCAACGGGTCGTCATCCCCCAGCAGCGCTAATGGCACAAATTTCGGTTTGGTCGCTCCGAACGCGGCGGAAATAGATGAAACCTTTACCATCACCGATGAAGGTGACACCGCCCTGGCCGTCGGCAGTGTGACGTTACCTTCGGGCTTCACCATGGTCAGCGCCCCGGCCGCCACTGTCGATGCCGGTGGGACGACCTCCTTCACTATTGGCCTACCCTCTTCCGTTCTTGGGATTTTCGCCGGCAATGTCAGCGTTCCCACTAATGCCCTCATCAACAATCCCTACCTCTTCGCGATCACCGGCAGGGTGGGCCTGCCTGCACTGCCAACCGTCAGCAGTTTCAACAAGTTAGTCAACGAAAGCACGATGCTGACGTTTGCGGAGGCGGATTTCACTGGGGCCTTCAGTGATCCCAATACAGGAGGCACGCTGCAAGAAATTCAAATCACCAGCTTGCCTGGGCAGGGGACATTGGATCTCGGATCCACGCCCGTGACACTGAATCAGGTGATCGCGGTGGGCTCGATCAGCTCGCTTAACTACACCCCAACCGCTGGCTATACCGGCCAGGACAGCTTCGGGTGGAAAGGTTCAGACGGAACTTATTACGCGGCTAGCACAGCGCCGGTGAACTTGATAATCGGCGCGGTTGGGCAAATCGTGCAGCAAGCGGAGCTCACGGCGTCCAATGGCACAGCCGACGATGCTTTTGGGATATCGGTTGCGATCAGCGGCAACACGGTGGTCGTTGGAGCTAGCGACTGGTTCCAAGGCGGCCGGGGTGCTGTCTATGTGTTCGCCAAGTCCGGTTCCGGCTGGGCGAACATGACCCAGATTGCCGAGCTCACTGCGTCCGACGGTGGACTAGGTGACGCTTTTGGCACGTCGGTTGCGATCAGTGGCAACACGGTGGTGGTGGGAGCTTACGCCGCTACCGTCGGCGGCAACAGCTTCCAAGGCGCGGCCTACATTTTTACTGAGCCGGGTTCTGGTTGGCAAAGCATGACCTCAACCGCCAAACTCACCGCCTCCGACGGCGCTGCGGGTGATCAGTTTGGCGATTCGGTAGCGATCAGTGGCGACACGGTGGTGGTTGGAGCGGGCGCCGCTACGGTTGGCGGTAACAGCGAACAGGGTGCTGCCTATGTGTTCACCGAGCCTGGCTCCGGTTGGGCGAACATGACCCAGGCCGCCAAACTCACCGCCTCGGATGGCGTGGCGGGCGACATATTCGGCGACTCGGTTTCGATCAGCGGCGACACGGTGGTGGTTGGGGCAGACCAGTCCAATCACGATGGCGGCACCACCGGTTATGGCGCGGCCTATGTTTTCATTGAGCCTGATTCTGGTTGGGCAAACATGACTCAGACCGCCATACTCACCGCCTCTGATGGTACTACGGGCACTTTCTTCGGCAGCTCGGTGGCAATCAGCGGTAATACAGTGGTGGTCGGAGCGCAGGATGCATCAGTTGTCAACAACAGTTGCCCGGGCGCGGCCTATGTCTTCACTGAGCCCGGATCTGGCTGGGCGAACATGACCCAGACCGCCAAACTCACTCCGTCCGATGATGCGTGGAACGAGTATTCTGGTTTTGGCTACGCGGTTGCGATTAGCAGCAACAGCGTCGTGGTCGGAGCGCCATATGCCTCGATTGGCGGCAATGGCTCCCAGGGCGCGGTCTACGTGTTCACAGAATCCGACACCAGTTGGGTTCAGACGGCCAAGCTCACCGCATCCGATGGCGCGACAGACGACTTTTTCGGCTACTCGGTTTCGGCCGACGGCGCTAAGGTCCTGTGCGGAGACACGCCAACCGCGGAAGGCAACCAAAACACCACCAACGGGGCGGCCTATGTGTTTGGGACCACCGGTCCCGCCTGGCAGCTTGGCTTTAGTTTGCAGCCCATCAATGCCACGGTTGGCGTTGCGGTCAGTCCTGCGGTGACGGTCAATGTCGAAGATAGCTTAGGCAACACGGTCACTGGCGATAGCTCAACAGTGACGCTTACACTCGCCGGCGGCGTGTTCGCCGGTGGTGGCAGGACCGTTACCGCGGTGGCAGCGAATGGTGTGGCTACGTTCAGCAATCTGGTCATCGACGCCATGGGAAGCGGTTACAGCCTCAGCGCCGGCGATGGCATCCTGGCTGGCGCCACGTCGAGCACGTTCAACATCACTCTCCCGGCAGCAAAATTGGCTTTCAGTGTCCAGCCTGGCAATACCATGGCTGGTTCGGCGATTGCTCCCGCCGTTACCGTGACGGTTCAGGATGCCGATGGCAACACTGTCAGTAGCGATAACTCGACCGTAACGCTCACACTCAGCAACGGCGCCTTTGCCAGCGGGAGCACGACGACGGCGGTAGTTTCCGACGGCGTGGCTACGTTCAGCAACCTGGTTATCAATGCTGTCGTCAACGGCGACATCATCACGGCCAACGACGGAGCCCTGACCGGCATCATTTCCAGCCCATTCAACATCACCGCCTCAACGGCGACAATCAGCGGTGAAGTTTTCAATGATGCCAAAGGTAACGGAGTCCTTAATCGCAAGGACAAAGCGATGTCCGGCGTAAAGGTGAATATCCAGTTGAAGCGTAGCAAGAAGCTGGGTAAGGCGACGACCAGCATAAGCAATGCCTCTGGCCAGTACAGCTTTGCCGGCCTGGCCGCAGGCACGTACGTGGTCAGTGAGATCATTCCCAGTGGCTACAAACACACATCGCCATCTGCAGGCGTATATACCCTGACGGTCGTCGCGGGCCAGATAGTGAGCGGCGAGAACTTTGGGAACAAGCGGGGATGATAAGGCGATGAAAGCCTGAGTGAATGTGTGCTACACAGGAGGCAGATGGAGGGTGCGCTCTCTAGCCGGGGAATAGGTGGAAAGCAGGAGAGGATGCGGAACGCTAGAGCACGTCTACTTCTCCTGTAGCGTATACCCGCAGTGCCGGTAGAAGCCGGCGGCGTCGTGGGGCGTGATTTGCTCAAGCATCCGTTGCAGGTCACTCCACAAGGCGTTCATGGTCCGATGCCCGGCAGATCGCAGCCATTGCTTGAGCTTGGAAAAGGCCAGTTCGATCGGGTTCAGATCCGGACTGTACGGCGGCAGATAAAGCAGTGTGGCGCCGGCCGATTCGATCAAGGCCCGTACCCCCACGCCTTTGTGGCTGGAGAGATTGTCCATAACCACGCCGTCGCCGGGCGACAGCGAGGGCACCAGCACTTGTCTGACGAACGATTGGAACACGTCCTGGTTCACTGCGCCGTCCATTGTGGTGGCACAGCGCATCCCCCGATGGTCCAGGGCCGCGATCAGCGTGGTGGTTTTCCAGTGTCCGTGCGGAACCTTGGCCACCAATCGCTGCCCCCGTTGGGCGCGTCCGCGCAGGCGCGTCATGTTGGTCTTGGCCCAGGTTTCATCGATGAACACCAGCTTGGCGGGATTCAGCCCCAGTTGCTTCACACGCCAGCTGGCCCGGAGTTCGGCGATGTCCGGTCGGTCCTGCTCGGCGGCGTGGATCGACTTTTTTTATATGTCAGCTTCAGCTCGCGCAGGGCCTTGCAGATGGCCCAGGGAGTCACCGCAACACCAAGACGCTCACGCAGTTCCACCAGCGTGGCATGCGGTTGCTGACTGACCAGTTCCGCCAGCCGCTGGCGATCGATCTTGCGGCCGCGCGATCCGCCGCCATTTCCGGGCATGATGTCACCACGCTGGCGCCGGTGCTGCTTGAGCCGCCGCACCCAGGCCGGCGAAACACCGAAAATGGTTGCGACTTCCTTGGTTTTCTTGCCCGCATCGCAGGCGGCAATGACACGCCGCCGCTGATCCATTGAGTAGGCTTCCATCCCTCAAAGCCTACCGGACAAAATGCCGTAGCGTTAGAGGCGAAGTTGAAACGCTCTAGGAACGGGGCCGGAATAACTTCCGGGAATTACGGTTACTTCTATTTTTAGGAAATAGGAACCCTGCAGCGGATTTTTGTTGACAAGCGGGCTCAGCCATGGGAGCATAAC
>Ga0316229_1000719_pt1 | contig 41165 bp, 58 predicted proteins | sample TBH18023metaG_FD_206011 | JGI IMG/M metagenome (GOLD analysis project Ga0316229, IMG submission 206011) | Freshwater microbial communities from Trout Bog Lake, Wisconsin, USA - TBH18023 | ecosystem: Environmental > Aquatic > Freshwater > Lake > Hypolimnion/Profundal zone | place: USA: Wisconsin... | reverse complement strand
GCCCCCGGAGGCCGGGAATCGGCCCGTGGAACATCGCTGGGAGACCGTGGAACAATTGCCCCTTGCTATCCCCACGCTACAGGACTCCGAACAAGGTCAAACCCGACCCGATCTTGCCCCGGATCGGAGCGCCTGGCAGCGGATCAATAACCGATAGATTCCAACCCGCAACCACTACCCGTAGTGTTTTGCCCGAAAATCCTGATAGACTTTGCAATACTGATAGACTCAAAACACGCTGCAACCTCGCAACCAGTAGGGCAATCTGTCAAACCGGGGGGAAAATCAGAACTTGTGACAATAGACAGGAAGCGGAATTGCCTACACGTCCACGCACCCCGCCCGGTTGAGCGAGCTGACCAGGTGCTTGGCCCGCTCCTCCAGTTGAGCCAGCATGTTGGGACCGGAGTCCACCACGAGCTGAGATGGCTCGGCCCAACCTTGCATCTGAATCAATTGCTTCGCGGCGTCGAGTTTGGGAATCCCCTTGACCCGCGTGCGCTTGACGATTTCCTCGTCGGTCTTTTTGTCCCGGATCGTGTCAACCGAGAACTCCGCGCACAGGATGCTGGTCGGATCCAGGTCTCCAATCGGTGTGCGGATTACAGCGGCTAGGAACGCGGCCAACTCCTCGCGTGTCATGGCCGTCTTTACCTCCGCGATGCGCCGGAGCCGGTCGATCTGAGCGCGGACGTTAGGCGATTGATAGACTTTTTCAGGGTTGACAAACGGCGTCAATTTGAAGCCAGCATTGAAGAAAGCCTCGGCCACTGTTTGGCCAGTCGCCACGCCCTCGCAGAATTTAAGATGCTTGGGAGATAATCCGCCGGTTGCGAGGTATGATCGCGTTGGGTAGGATTTGCGGGTCTTGTTGGCAATGGCCATGATGAACGGTTGGCAGCGTTGGTAAAGAAAACACCGCGCGAGATAGCAAGGTGAAAGTGTTAGGTCAAGCACGTAATTAGGGGGCGCAACCAAAATCCTTGGAAGCAGTAGCCAAAGAGCGCGCGCGCAAGATTGACGCAAGCGCTCAAACGCGCAAGCGTGACGCGCCGGGAAATGTTCCACGGGGAACAATTCGAGAATTTCACGGAACGCACCAAGTGTAAGCAATGAGTGTTCCACGGGCTGGATTTAGCGTTTGTGGAACAATGTTAGGGAACGCACAAGCAATCCGCAAAGCACTCTCAAAAGCTACCATCCAAGCACGCACCCATCTTACGCATCCTAACCAACGGCTAACAAACAGCTAACAGACAATGGAATTAATCCGTGGAACAAAACGCGAAATGAGGAACACCTAGAGCCAAGCTGGTTGTATGGAAAATCTAATTTATGAAAAAATAAATTGACGTTAGCACAAGATTGGTGCATCGTAGTCCCGTCACTGAGACACAACCACAACCCCAAATCCGATCATGAAAACCAAATCAAAAAAATGCTACGCCATCCAAAATGATGGCGAATATCTGGTCCGCGCATTTAGATACGCCACCGACCGGGAAAAATGGATTGCGCAATGGAGAGACATCCGGGCAACCATCAACAGGAGTTGCCTGCGCCTCCCTCGCTGCGACTCTGGCGAGTGCCAGGTGCTAGGCGGCAACGTCTGGCAAAACGCCATTTATCGTGATTGCTAACCCGCTTTCCTAACACCACGAAACATCACAGCCGATATGAAACCGAACAACATTGACCACAACAAAATGAAACCATCAGAATTTTGCGACCGTTACAAAGCCTGCCAATCCGGCAGGGAGTTTGCCGAGAAATACGAAACCATGGCCGAAGTCTGGGATAACTGCCAGAATTTAGACTGGTTGTTTTGGATCATCGAACGGGTTTGTCCGCTGAGCAAGGAGCAATCCGTTAGCCTCGCCATCGCATTCGCCGAAACATGCCTGCAATACGTCCCGGAGGGAGAAACGCGACCGGCTGAGGCAATTCAAGCCGCCAAAAACTGGTTTTATGATTTGAGTGCCGCCGCGAGGGACGCCGCGAGGGACGCCGCGTGGGCCGCGAGGGACGCCGCGTGGGCCGCGAGGGACGCCGCGTGGGCCGCGAAGGACGCCGCGTGGGCCGCGAGTGCCGCCGCGAGTGCCGCCGCGAGTGCCGCGAGGGACGCCGCGTGGGCCGCGAGTGCCGCCGCGAGTGCCGCCGCGAGTGCCGCGAGTGACGCCGCGAGTGCCGCCGCGAGTGCCGCGAGGGACGCCGCGTGGGCCGCGAGTGCCGCCGCGAGTGCCGCCTCCGATGCCGCTAATTGCGACATCATTCGGTATGCAATCTCTAATCCTTTTTCGCCATGAAACCGAAACGCACCCGAACTGAGATCCTTGATGATCTGGTAATGCTCGCCACCGTCGCCCGTTTTTGCAATGAGACGATGGAAACCAAACGGCAGGCAGTCCTTGACGAATGGAAGGAACTCACCCGCGAGCCGAAACCCGAACCGATCACCGACCATGAATCCTGACACTTCCGACATAGCGCCCATAAAACATTGCCGGCCGTTTTTTGCCGACAGGCGGGGCGGGAAGCGCCCCGGATCAGGGCGGAAAGAAATGAAGCCGGAGGACAAAAGAAGGTGCATGACCGTGTGCGTCACGCCCGCGACCGAAGCTCTGATCCGTGACGCGGCGGCAACGCTTGAAATCCCGGTGGGTCAAGTGGTAGATCAACTCGCGGAGGGGCTTGCGCCATGAATTCCGCCAGCATACTCGGAGTGGCAATTGTGTTGTCAACAGACCGCTCGCTTTGGCCTGACATTAGGACACCATCCAAAGTCCATTTCCGGGAACACCTCGCCCGAGTCCGTGGCCGTGAGCCGAGATTCCTGCCGCCCGTGCAATCCAAGGGATCGAAGCCGCACGCCAAACGGAATGGCAACCGAGCACGCGAGCAACGGGACCGGAGGGAAACGCTCTAGGATGCCCGTAGAGCTACGACAAGCCCCGTCAGCCATCACGGCAGGCGGGGCTTTGTTGCGCCCCTACGCCGTGCCGCCAGCGCGCGGCATTGTGCCGCCATGTCAAACCTTCGCAAATACGCTCCCGAATACCAAGACCGGCCCCGAATCTCCACCGTTGGCAACCCCTACGGATTGCGCGGAGCGCACTACGGCACCAGGGGTAACATCCTGAGCGGAACGACTGCCGAGGGCGCGAGGATCGGCAGCGGTGGAGCGCAACCCATCGGCTACGCTCGCCGGCAATCCGACATTGAGCGGCAGCGGCTGGCCGAACAGCAGCAACTTGCGTCCCAGGCGGCAACGCCTCTGCCGACCATCACCCCGGACAACTTGGCGGCACGGAAGAAGCTCTTCCAGGACATGCAGAAAGCCGGATTCAACAATCTCACCCCAGCCATGAGGGATACGGCTGTCAACAAGCTGGGGATCAGCCATGAGGCATTCAACAACGCGGCGGACTCGATCCGGGTGAACGAATTCTACACGCCGCACCCGTCGAGTCGAGGCGTCAATCCATCAGCCTCGACCGCAGCGCCGAAACCGAAACCGGTCGCAGCGTCAAACAATCTCCGACAGGCGATGCCGGACCCGGCGGGACTCACCCCGCAAATCGCGACCAACACGCCCGGCGAGGCTCCGCTCGTCAACGGCCAGCGGATCAATCGCCTGACCGGCAAGCCGATGGGATGGTTGCCGGGGGATCCGACTCCAGAACAAGCGGCCACTGCACCGGCAGCACCGGTAACGCCATCCTACGTCCCACCCGCGCTTCAAAGCTCCTACTTCCCGCAGACTACTCCACCGGCACCAATCAATGCTCCATCCAGATCCGCGTTGATTCCTCCCGCGCCGCCAGCACCGGCACCCGTGACGCCAACCACGCCAGCGGCAACCGCGACAGCGAACGCCAATTCAGCGCTTCGGGCGACAGCGCCATCTCCGCCGGATAATCCGAACATCCTGATGCCGATTGGCGAGTCTAAGAATCGGTCAGTTTTGAAAGCGGCGATGCCGACACCTGACCTTCTGCAACAGGCAAATATAAGGGCCGCGTTGAAATTACAGGAACCGGCTGCAGCTACTCCTGTTGCGAAGCCGACTCCGCCAGCGCCGCCGAATCCTCCAGTTCAAACTCCGAAAGGATTATTGGATTCAAATCAAAAGCCGGTACTGGACACCTCTAAAAGCGCCATTCTCAGCGATGGTGAATTTGAAGAAACGAAGGCCGTCAAGAGGGCCGCGAAAGCCGTGAAAGACACCAGCGTTGCCATGGCTGGACGCGCATGGAGATCGTTCACGGATCCACCGGGTGTTTCCAATTACTAACCCGCGACCGCCATCCCGTGAGTCTCCGCCTCAGCGTAGCGGGCTATCCTGACAGTCTGGCCGCGCACCATGAACAGACCGGCGAGCGGATACCAATCAATCCGGTCCCCAAGGACGGCTTCAAAGTTGGTCCCTGAATCCACGTCACAAACCACGTCCACAAGCGCTTTCGGGTGATCGGTGACGAATGCGAACCGCACCTGTTTCTCATCCGGCGTTACTTCCATCAGGTCAAGGACAGCGGGGACTTTCGGGGGTTTCATGGCTTCTGATTTCTATCCTCACGGGTTCATCCGCCGGTTTCAACTCGGCCCTTTGCTTGCCGCCAAACAAGGGGATTCTGCGGATGGGTTGCAATCTGACTTTGGGGAATGTTCGCATGGGAAGCTGATCTTCGGGAGTTGTTCTAGCACGGGAGCGTAGGTGTCTGAAAGGTGCAGGAAGGCGTAGCGGATGTTCTCCCGCACCGTGGATTGCTTCTTGCCGAACGCCTTGCCGATTTGCTCATACGACAATCCCTGCTCGTTCAGGTGATACATGGCAAGCCTGCGGGCGATGATGTTCGGATGACCCGCCTTGAGCGGTGACGTGAGCATGTCTTGGAATCCAACATCCATGGCAACGCAGCATTGCCACATCACGTCAGCGATTTGTTTGGAGAGTGGTTTCATAGTTTCCATAGTCCTTTCGTTTTAAGGAACGCTTCGGCTCGTTGCGCGGCGGTTGCGCAAATAAGTTCTGCGGATTGATAGTGAGCGCATCCGATGATTGTTGCCAGATGGCTTCGGTAGGTCCGCAGTGCTTTATTGAACCTATCCTTTCCAACGCGGATTGTATTCTCCGCCTCATGCATCGCGTTAAGGTCGTTCAGGTAGTCGGGGATTGGGTCAGTCTGGTTTTCAACCATCGGTTCATCACCGGTCGCTTCATGCGCTAGAATGAAGATTCTCCAGTCTCCATCCAATGTCAGAAACCTCTGTCCTGGGTGGGCTGAGCTAGGCGAGTCATGGACCCACCATTTATATCCGCACGCTTCCGCTATCGCTATCCGTTGTAGTTCTGGTTTCATATCCGTTCAATGGTTTCCATCATGGATTTCAACTCGCGCTTGATCTTCATCACGCGCTGCTCTTGAAACTCGATTGAGTTCAACGCTGAGCAAAGCAGCGTCACAACGGCGTGAAGGTCGATTACGACAGGCGACTGCCGCCCCATGAGTCTCTCTTCCAATTCTTCCGGCGTGGAAATCAGATTGGTATCAGCAATTCCCAGCTTGCAACCTTCGCGACCAATATCCTCCGCTTGGCGATGATTTGCCACCACGATCACGACTCCATTCTTTCCTTTCACGCCGTCGAGCATGACGGTTGTGCTTCCGGTTCTGCGTTGGGAACCAAGGGCGGTGATGATGCTTTGCAATAGTTGTTTGGTTGTCATAGTGGTAGGTATTGTGATAGTTGTTGGTGCGCGGATTCAAGCTCATCCGCAAGAGCTACGGAGATTTCAGCCTGAGGATCAAGACAGCCGAAACAGGCGATTTGCTTCCGGGTGTCGGCTCTGACTTTCTCGACCAGTTGCTTCCATCTCGGCACGGGTATAGGCTTCGGATCGCGCTTCCTGCGGTGAATCACCGGAGCGTCAGGATTCTTCTCACGGTGCTTCACAGGTGGTTTGACAGCACCAGCCGCAACCTCTTCGGGAGTCACCCACACATGGCCCCACGAATCCCGCGACGGCTTCACCTTCATCGCACCGTGAAGGATCGAAACGACCGTCCCGGTTGCGCGGAGCTTGCGGCCTTGGCGGAGGTATGTGATCGGTTCCATGGCGTTTATTTACCGAATGATTTGCGAAGTCTTTCCTCATTGATTTGAACGTGTCTTTGGCCGTGATGCTTTGGGCAAAGCCATATAACATCAAAAGGTTGTAGGTAATCTTCATGATGGGCATGAGATTTATGATTTCCGCAAACTTCGCATGGCTTTCTGGAAATCCTTCCATTTTTGACAGCGTTTTTCAAAATAATATGAGCCGCTTTCTTAACAGGATTACTCCTAATCCATTTTGCTTTCATTTCCTGATTTGATTTACTACCTATCCCTCTTGATCTTGCCTTCTCAGATTTTATTCTACACCTTTCTCGCTCTTCAATAATCCATTCAATGTCATTTTCTGTTTTATCCTTTATCCTTTCCGCAACATCTTTTTTTGTGCATTCGATGCATTTATTAAGGTGTCCATCTTTCATTCTTGGATGACAATAGAATTTAGAAATGCTTAGAGTCTTATGGCATTTGAAACATGTCTTCATGAACGAATCCTAATTTATTCAAAACGGAACGCAACAAAAATCCTTTCTAAAATGGAATTTCCGACTCGTCGTCAGCGTCCCACGGAGGTTCTACTGGATCGCCTTTCGGTGCCGGTGCCTTTGCCTTTTCGGAAGACGCCTGCTGTCGATCCTTGTCTTTCCAATTCCCGATGATCGGACCTTTCTCGCCCGCTTGCCGCCGCTCCTTGCCAATATCCAAAACTGCAAACCCATCGTTGCCGTATTGGTCCGTCCCGTTCTTGTTTTCCATCAGCGTGATGGTGATATACTTCCCCTTCTTGCCAACATAGATGCAGTCGCGGGGAATCTTTGTAACGTCAATCGTCAAGGTTTGCATGATCTTGTTTGGTTGGGTTGAATTCCATCGGAATCAGGTCTTGCTCCGTGTGGTTTTCCACATCGGCCATGTTGCGGACCGCCTGGCGGTAGTAGCTTTCCTTCAACTCGATCCCGATTGCCTTGCGGCCATTCAAAACCGCACCGTAACACTCGCTGCCGACGCCCATGAATGGCGTCAGCACAACCTCGCCGGGATTGCTCCAAAGGATCAATGCACGGGCTATCGTGTCGAGTTGCAGCGGGCAAAGGTGCTTCTCGTCGTTGGAGTCGCGGGCCGCCCTGGCGTTGAGTGTTAGAGTCTGCCGGATATCATCCCAAACAGGGGAAGCGTATGCCCGCCAGATGTTATGACTCCGCTTCACGCCATCGCATCCCCGCGCGGGATCCCCCTTGCCGTGATATGCCGTCAACCCGTCCGGGTGCGTGACCGGGGTCTTGTTTTCTCCTTCGCGGCGGAATGCCAGCATGTAATCCGGCAATCCGGCCCGCGACATGATGCTGTCCTTTTGCAATTGCTTGTGCATCAGCCCTAGCGCCTTGGTTCGGGTTGCTTCAATCAGCGGGTCTTTCCAGATTGTATGTCGCGAATGATATACGAATCCCTTGGATTGGAATAATCGGCAGATGTCGCCACTGAAATCCTTCAGCCCGATATATCCGTCCCGCTCCTTCATGGCAGGAATGTCCATGCAATGCACGGCGCAAATGCGGCCTGGTTTTATCAGGCGAGAGAGTTCATCCACCACGAAGGCGAAATGGCTGAAAAACTCGTCATAGTTCCGGCAGTTCCCCAGGTCTTGCGGGCTGTCTGAATAGCAGTAAAGGTCAGCGAACGGAGGGGAGAAAATCATCATGTCAACCTTTTCCGATGGAATGGATTTCATGACTTCCACACAATCCCCGTTGTAGAGAGCGTATTTATCTTTGATGGTCTGGTCGATTATAGCCATTGCGGTATTTCCTCTGTTTGTGTGAATTTGTTAGTTGTTTCTGTTTTCAATTCGTCATTCATGAATTTCACGAGTTGCGCGAACATCACGAGCGCCTGATCGGCTTTGCGGGTCATGTTGGCAACGACGCCGGACTCTCCCTCGCTTGAAATCACGTCTATCCTTACAGTGTTCTTCTGCCCGAATCTCCATGACCTACGAACGGCCTGATAGTATTGTTCAAAGCTGTGGGAAGGAAAGAATGTCATGTGGCTACAGTGCTGTAGATTCAGCCCGTATCCAAAAATTTGCGGCTTGCTGATAAGAACGCGCTTACCCGACTTGTGACCGCAAGTACATTGCTGCCCGTTCGAGCAATTCTGGATTGTCGAGGAACTTTCCAATGCCGAGATTACAGCTTGAGCATAGCAATCCTCTAACATGTCCTCTGGTGTGGCAATGGTCAACGTGCAATCTTCGCTTCCCGTCTGCCGATCTTTTGGCGTTGTCCTTGGATTCGCTTGCTCCGCAAATTGCGCATCCTCCGCCTTGCTTGGCGAGCAGTCCGCGGTAGAAGTCTGGGGTAATCCCGAATGGCTTGAGTCGTTGGGCAAATCTTTTCTCTGGGTTTTCCTGTTGCCATTTTTTAGCTGCGGCTCTTGCTTTTCTTCGATCCTCTGGGCTGGATGCGTATTTGATTTTCTTGCGCTCGTTTGCCTTGGCTTGCTGCTCTGGGCTACGCCTGAATTTGTCAGGGTTTGATTTGTAGTAGTCCCGCATATATTCGGCGTTTGCCTCTGGTGATCTTCCTTGCAGCTTCCGTCTGAGTCTTTCGGATTCGTCAGACTGATATTTGTTGCGTCTTGTCGCGGCGTATTCTGGCTTCCACATGATGCCAATTTAGCCCTAAGCTTTGCCTTTGTCAAGCCGCAAATGCAAACATTCCCGACAAACCATTCAACAGCCAGTTCCTTCCATTCATCGGAATCATCGCCGCTCACTTGGACGCTGTTTGGAATCATCTTTTCCAGCATGTCGCCCTCTTGGTTGAGATGGCACCACGCAATTGAGCAATCAGGCCTTCCGGCAATTATGCTCGCCGCCGTCTCGCAACGCTCGTCTATCGTGCGCCTGCGTTCCGAACGTTGCTCCGCGAGTCCCACGGCGGGCATGTCGAAAAGAAAATCAGGATTTGGAGTCGTGGCCCTAACCGTGTGTTCGACGGTTATCAATCTCGGCAAATCAAATCCGGAATCATCAAATCCAAGATCGGATGGCTTTGTCACCGCCCTAGCCCAAACGCAAAGCCATTGCCAAAACAGATGCTTCGCGGCGTGTTTCTTCAATCTCCATTTCCCCGTGTCGCCGCCGTCGTGGTTGAAGTAGTGCGCTAGCATTTCCACCCTGCGGAGATAGCCCAACGCCTCGCTCGACGTGCCAAGTTCGATGTAATCGTTAGGTGCCGCAGTTGCCGTGCAAAGCAGGCGATAGGGAATCCGGCGCATGAATTCGGTGACTTGGCCGCGCATCGCCCCATCGAAGTTCTTCAGTATCGAAGACTCGTCACAAACCACCCCGCCGAATTGCTTCCAATCAAACTTGTGCAGTTGTTGGTAGTTGGTCACGACGATCTTGGAATTGATAGACCCGTCCCGCGATTGCTTGCATTCGATTCCAAACTTCTCACCCTCGCGAACTGTTTGCGATCCAACGGCAAGAGGGGTTAGAATCAGAACCGGCTTGTTGGTTTTCATCACCACGTTTTGCGCCCATACGAGCTGCATCGGAGTTTTACCGAGGCCACAATCCGCGAAGATTGCCGCCCGTCCCTTGCGGATCGCCCATTCGTCCAATGACCGCTGGAATGGAAACAGGAAATCAGGAAGCCATAGCGGTTCAAAACCACCGTCACCAGCGAACTGTGATTTCCGTTCAATGAATTCGTCGTAGTTCATAATTTCAATCTCTTTTCGATGTCTTCCGCGAGTTCATGCGGTGATTGATAGGTTGTTGTTTCATCCTGTCTGGCGGCATTCTCAAAGCGTGTCAGTGAGTCGATGAATACCAGCGGCACCATGCCGGTACTGCCGTTTCGGTTCTTGGCTATGATCAGTTCGGATTCTCCCCCAAGCTGCGCCTTCTGTTCGTCGTTTTTGGCGTAGTATCCGGGACGGTAGAGCAATCCGACAATGTCGGCGTCCTGTTCACAACTTCCGCTTTCTCGAATGTCAGAAAGCCTTGGTTTACCAACATCCTTCCCCTTCCGGTTTTCCGGTCCACGGTTCAACTGTGCCAGGATGATGATCGGTATTTGAAGCTCATGCGCCAGATTTTTCACACCAACGGATATTTCCGCAACCTCGCGCTCACGGCTTCCCTGAGCCTGCTTGCTGACGCTCTTCATGAGTTGCAGGTAGTCAATCCCGATCAGCGCCAGACCGTGCTTCTTGTGCATTCTCCGAGCCTTTGCGCGAAGCTGATGGATCGTGATGCCGTGCTGGTCATCAATATGAAGTTTGGATGATCCTATCTCCATCAGCGAACGCTGCATCCGCTCAAGCTCTCCGCGTGTTTGGACGTAACCCGGCTTCGCCATCGCCGCCGTCCACCGGGCGCGGGACATCCCAAGCCTCTGCATCAATTGCTGATAGGTCATTTCCAGACTGAAAAACATTCCGGGTTCGTCACGGTCAATGCAGACTTTTTCCATGATGTTCAAAAGGAGCGCCGTCTTTCCCATGGATGGTCTTGCCGCGATTACAAAAACCTCTCCCGGTTTCAATGTCACTCCCATGGAATCCATGTCGCGGTATCCGGTGGAGATCCCTCCGATCTCCCGCTGGCCTGACATTCGTTGTTGAAGATCAACTGCGAACTCTTCCGCCATGCGTTTCATTGGAACATCCACCGTCGTTTCAATGGCGCTCCTGATTCCCATGAAGCGTGATTCGGTTGCATCCAGAAGCTCCATCACCTCTCCCGGCGAATCGTAGGCTTCCGCAATCGTCTCGTTTGCGTTCTGGATCATCAATCGAAGCACATACTTTTCGCGCACCTTTTCAAGATGGTTCTCGAAATGACCGGCGCTCGGCGCGTAGGTGTAAATGTCCGATAATGCTCCCGGCCCCCCTACCCGGTCAAGGTCGCCATGGTCGAGCAAATCCTGAATCAGTGATACAAGCTCGACCTGTTTCCCGGAGTCGTGAATCTTGACCAGCCATCCGAAAAGAATTCCATGACCCGGCATGTAGAAGTGATCCTCCGTGAAACCTTTCTCCATCGCGATGCCGATCATGTCCGGGACTTGGAGCATGGAGCTAAGAATCGACTTCTCGCAACCAAGCGACATTGGAAGACATCGGGTGACATCATATGTAGGTGTGGGAGGATCGAAAATATTCATTTATGCAATCTCCTGAAACTTATTGGTGTCGTTAAAGTGAGTTTATCATTCCATCCTTTGTTCAATCTTCCCCTTATGATTCCTTCTTTTAAGCCTAGCCTTTCACTCCATTCGGTAACGCAAAACGTGTCACCATTCAGAGTAAGAAGACGATTGTTACGCATGTTCCTTTGCTGTTCGATTTTAGTTGCCCATCGACAGTTGCATGGATCGTAACCATTAGAATTGTCCTTTCTGTCAATCGAATGTTTGTTGGATGGCCGGCGACCCATATCAATAAGAAAATTTTCAAATATCATCCATCGTTTACAAATAGTTATACCCCTTCCCCCATAGTAAGAAAAGAACTTGTGCTTTGGATTATTACAACGACCTTTCATATCCGTCCAAACCTTATATTCAGATGTTTGTTTTGATCCTTTACTCTCTCCGTGAGTCGTCAATCTCTTCTGTTGTGTTTCCACACGAAAACAACCGCACGACATTGAATTACCCATTCTTAAATTACAACCGTTGACTAATTTCGTTTCACCGCAATCACAAAGACATAACCATAAAGTTCGTCCTTTTTCCATTCCTTTGAATTCCTGGACTGTCCAATAATGAAAACGCTGTCCAGTAATATCTTTGAACCTCTTGTTTGATGGATGATTTATTTGAATTTCTTTCATGACAGAGGGATTCAATCATTCAACTAAATTCAATACAAGGAATAAACGAAATTAAATTTATGCGGCAACGCCCGCATCACGTCATCAGCCATTTCGGGGGGGATAGTAAGTTAGGCATCTTGGGTTTCTTTTTGAATCGTTGGGATTTTGGTTGGGATGTCGTGTAACACGCCTAGGAAGTTTTGGGATGTTGTATAATAAAACTGTTCATCCGACAGCGACAAAGATACGTTCTTGTCCGGCGCATCGGTCTTGGTGGATTTCTCGAATTTCCCCGAGTTCTACGAGGCGATCCACGCAGGCCATCATGTGCCATGAATCGCCGCCTCCAGCCCCATTCATGATCTCGCTGCATCTTGCCGCCCCAGCCTTGCCGAGTAGCACTTTGGTATGATCACGGATTCTTAGGAACATGCGCTGTCCAGACTCGCTAAAGATAGCGGATTTTTGCTCGTTGTAGTCGTATGGCATTTGTCGTGTTGGTTGAGTTGAAAGAGGATGAACAAATCGCCGCATCCGACGGCGAGAAGCCCGGTAGTTAAGGCGACGGTTTCCGCGCCGCCGCATCACCATCGGCGTTCAAATAAGTTCCGGCTGTCTCGCAAGGATACTGCAATGGGGATCAAAAACATTCAGTATGTCCGGGAGTGGCTTGCGCGATCCCTTCGGACATATCCACCGCACAACGGTTCCAAGCTCATGCGCGAGATCGCGGCTGATTGATCCCTGCGGTTCGACTGGTTCCTTGGACTTCCGGGATTCGGAATAGGCGTCAACGAATTGCTTCCAGCGCGGCCAAGCTGATGTGACGGGGATCGCGTAGGTGATGCCGGGATCATTGATCCTGGTGCTTCTACGCTCGTTGAAGTGGATGAACAGGAATGACAGAGCGCCGAACGCGGATCGTTCCAGCATGTGTTTTACTTGCTTCGGCTTGAGTGATTGTTTGACCATCGGGAACGATGATTGAGAGCACGTCTTGGCTTCCACGATCCATTGGCGGCCACCGGAAAGGCATCCCTCGAAATCAGGATAGCTTGGTATCGGAAGCCATTTTCCGTCAACCATCGTCACCATCACCCCATACCTCCCACCGCAAAGAGTCCCGTAACGCTGGCAACGCGCAACGGATTCAAGAATCAGAGCTTCAAACTCTTTTCCGCTAAGGGCGGGAGGGACGGCGCTCATGAGTGTCTGGCAAATTCTCCGTGTAGGCTGTTCCGTAATTCCTCGGCAACATTTTTTGCTTGTTCTACCGAATCGAAATATCCCCTAGAATGATGGATTCCTTTATTCCATATCAAAATCCGCCATTTATTATCCCTTTTATCCAGGGTAACTCCTTTAACTCCTGATGAATTGTCATTCCTGAGTTTTCCATTGCATTGATTCTGTGAATTTGTAGCTATTCTTAGATTGCACAATCTATTGTCATCCCGTATGCCGTTAATGTGGTCTATTTGGTCAACCGGCCATTCGCCGTAAGCCAACGCCCAAATAATCCTGTGAACCATGAAAGCCTTGTAATCAACACGAACGCTCAGGTATCCTAAAGTCGTTTTATGTTTGCATACCGATCCTTTTTTATTTGGTCCCATAGCGATTTTGAAAGTCAACAAACCGGTTTGTTCGTTGTAAGCAAATCTTTCACGTAGTTTTAAAATATCACATTGGTTAGTTTTCATGATAATGGGGCTACGCGGATCGGCAAAAACGCATAGCCCCATTGTGGTTGAGAATTGCTTCCCAAAACTGTGACGCTGATTTGCCGATCCCGTCTGGCGGGTAATATGCCGCGCCAGCGGGTTGGAGTCAATCGGAAAATTCAACGTCGCAATCATTATTTACGATTTCTTGGACTTTGCGGGAGGAAATTCCAAGAGGTCATTTTGACCTTTTTGGGCTAAAGCGTTGAGCCCTGCCTTCGTCTCAGAAAAATTCAAGAGCGTTTGACTTCGCTCGCCACTGATGTAACGCGATATCTCCTTTAAGGCTAATTCCACAAGGTGAACATGTCCATCCTTAAGCTCTCTTGATCCGCTTTCACCGTCGCTTGGTAGATCAATTCTGATGAAAGGCGTGTCGATCTTATGAAGCTCGCCGCCGGTCATGTCGATGACCTTGGTGAACTTCATTTTGACGCTACGGGTTCCGGCCTTTGTGTGGCACAGGCTTACCTTGTAAACGCTCAACCCGTCACCGTAAGACGGCGGAAATCCCATGATGGCGCAAACCACCGGATTCAGGTTGGCGAACGAGGTTCCGAGTTCCGCAAGCGGGGCTTCGGGGCATTTCTCCGATTTCTCGGTTTCGCCATCGGTCCCGTCGTTGATGAGGTAGGTGTAGCAGATGTGCTTCTTGTCGATTGTCAGATTCAGTATTTTCATGGTGTTGTTGGTTTGGGAGATCAGTAACGCTTGCGGCAATTGCAACAAACCCTGGTGCCGTTTGGAAGCGTGTATAGTGGATAGTGACAGTCCCGGCAGATTCCGAAGAATGCGAGGATCTTTCCCCAGTAGTAGCGGAGTTTGTATTTCATGCGGCTTTGATGCTCCCTTCGATTCTTTTCCTCCATGCCATCCACCGCTCGTTGACGGCTTCCGCCTGACTGCGGTATTCGTCGCAAAGGCGGAGCAGTCCGCATTCAAGGTCATCGGTGAACGAATCACGTTCGACCACGACATGCAGCGGTTCCATGCGAGGGTGATACGACCAGAAATGCCACACGTTGAATCCAGTAACGATCATGGAATGGTGAATCTGGCACTTGTATTCGTCCGGCAAGGTTCCATCACGAAGTCTGCCGATCATTACCTTGCCGCAGGGACACTTCCCCTCCACCCCTTCCGGGTGGCCGATAACCAGCGCGTCAGGGCTGCATCCGATCATCATGGAGTCATGAACGCACAGGCCGACGTGTTCAATCTCCCGTCCGGTAACAACGGTGAATGCGGCCATGGATTCCTCTTCCATGCGGGTGCCGCGCTTCATCCAGTAGTCCTCGTAGCCTGGGTCGGTGTCGTCGCCGTCCGCAAGTTCGCCGATCTTCTTGTCGATCAGGTTTTGGCGGGCGTTCAGACTCTTGGCGTCCGTTTTGATGAGGAACATCCCGACTTCGGAGGCTGTGATTAGGCCGCGCCTGGCGGCATACCATGGCGGAGTCCTTTGCAACATTTCGCGGTAAACGATCATCTGATTATTTCCCTTCGGTTTTGATTTCCTCCAACGTCGCCCGCTTGCCTTCTCCGCGATCCTGTGTCCGCAGGCGGATCCTGTCACCTTCTTTCAAGGAGTCGAGCACCGCGCCAAGCGTGCTGGAATAGGTTTCCGCTCCCCGCGCTTCGGATTCCCCGTCCACGACGTAGGCGAATGCCCAGCATGTCCACTTCTTTGCGGCGTTATCCGCGCTATGGAACACCTTCAGCTTGGAGAATGTGGCCGGTGTCAGCCCGTCGTCAACCTGTTCCGGTTCGGTTTCTCCTTCCGGCGCTCCCGGCTCGTCACCCGGAAAATCATCCCCGGTGGATTCTTCACCCTGCGGCACCGTCTCCACTTCGACCACCGGCGCTGCCGGTGGCTCAGGCTTGGCCGCCGCGGGCCTGCCCCGGCGTTTTGGCGCTTCCTGTGAGGGTGGGTCAACAACGACGCTGGCGGTCACCTCTTGCGCGGGTGATGCCGTCTCTGCGGCTTGGGCGCGTTGCTGTGGCGACATGGCTTTGAGGAACGGCGATTCGTTCGGTGGCGTCACGTCGCGGATTGTCGGCTCATTGTCCGCAAGCTCATCGGCGGCATAGACGCCAAGCAGAACGTCCGGGAAGTGTCGGCGGCACATCGAGCGGGACGAAAAGTAGTAAAGCTGTTGGTCCGGGTCGGACTTCCACAGCGGGGAGTTCTTAACCGTGATGGCACCAATTTCAGGGGACTCGTATTCGACCGTATCACCATCCTCAAGCATGGCTGACACTTTGCAACGGCGGGTATTGCCGCTGCCGGAATAGGAGATTTTGAAACGTCCAACAATCGGAGCGCGGCGAAGAATCACGGCGGAAATCAGCTGTGATTCATAAGCCAACCGATCATTAACGGAATAGCTTTTGTTTGCTACCGCGAACGGTGACATGCGCCATTCGGACGCTTGGATGATGATCGCCATGCACGCTCCGGGGGAGTCACGCAGGTGCTTCGGGATGGCAACGCCGGAGACGGCCATCATTTTGCTAAATTCCATGATGTCAACGGCATTGGCGAAGTTCATGGAGCCGCCAGCGTCAAACTCGATAAGTTCGGCGCGTTCTTGGTTGATTTTGGATTCGATTCTGTTACGGACGGATGATGTGTCTGATAGGTTCATAGTTTTAGTTGGTGAGATTGGATGTTATGTTGAGTTGGGGAGCGCAAAGCAGTGTTGAGTTGTGTAGCGTAGGGAGAATTGTCGTTGTGATGAGTTGTTTGGAGTGGTGGTGTGTAGCGTGATGATGGGTGGCGTTAGGAGATAATCGTTGTGTAGAGTTGTGGCGTGACGTGTGGAGTAGCGATACGATGCAAAGCGCTGTGTGGTGCGGTGGTGTGTCGTGTCGCGTGGAGAATTATTTATTGAATAGCGCCAAAATGTCCCCGACATTCAGGACGCCGTTGGAGATTCTGACGGATTGCTCCACGATTCCCTTTGTGTGGGATGTCCCGGACGTGTGAAACAATGCCAAAACCGTTTTGGTGGTGTAAAGCCTGATCTTGGTTTCATCGGTGATCTTTGCCGAATCGGCGCAATTCATCATATCCATGGCGCGGCGGGTGATGCGCTTGCACCGCTTTACTGCCTGGACTCCAACCTCTGGAATCTCTTCATCGGAAAGACGTTTGATGCCAACTCCCATGATGGTTCCGAAAACCATCTGATGCGGAATTTTTGAAAGCGTTCGCCTTGCCGTTTGAAGGACGGTGTTGCGGATTTGAACGTCACACTTTGCCGCATCGTTCATTTCCTTGTAGGTGAACACTTGGCCGATTGCTGCGGATTGTAGGAACGTGATTAAGCGTTGGGTTTCGACAGAAGCCTTGCCGATGGTGGGAGGTGGATTGATTTGAATAGTCATGGCGTTGAGTTGCGTTGTGATTCGATATTGCGTGATGCGAAACGTGGCGGTGCGGAATAAGGTGCCGCGTGGCGCTGAAAATTAGTTGTTGCGTTGAGTTGTATCGAGCGGCGAGGTGCAGAGGTGATGTATGAAGCGGTGCGTGATGCTGGAAATTGATAGTTGAGTTGATTTGCAGCGTGCGGCGGTAAGTCGCGGTTCGGTTTGCAGCGATGGAAATTATTCGTTGAGTCGATATGGGTTATGGCGTGTGGTGAATAGTCGCGTAGAGCAGTGTCGGAAAAAATTCGTTGAGTTGTGACGCAAATCGTTGTGTCATGTCATGGCGTGCAGCGTCTCGGGGTGCTGGAAATCAACAATCCTCCCATTTCATGTCATCACCAACATGGAAGCGGCCATACAAACCGTTATTCGCGGGGCGGAAGCGACCAAGACCGACAAACTGACCGGCCTCGATCAGAACCTTAGTGAACACGTCTTTGGTGATAGTCTCGTCAAGAATGATGAATGTTGCCTTGGCCGACCATTCCTGAATCACGGGAAATCTCCGCAACACCTGCGATCCTCCGCTGCCGCCCTTTTTCCCAAGCGGATCGCAATATACGGCCTCGCTTTCCGTCTTGTCCTTGTGGATTCCAAGCATGACGGGATCAGTGACAAGTAAACCGGCGGTGAAATAGGATGTCCATGTTTTTGCCCCTTTCCCTTGAACCTTTTCACCACGGTATTTGGCGGAGCCGGTCAAGGCGTTCTTAAGTGCCATCGGCGGGATAAAAACCTCGCCGGTCTTTTTGTCGTAGTGCTGATGTTCTCGCCAGCATCGTTCGTCGTATGCGGCGGAGGATTCCTTATCGAGTTTTGGAACCTCCGCATCATAGCGGCGGGATTGAGAATAGGGGCTTGCGCTTGATAGCGTGACGGTTGCTTTTTTCATTTCGATGTGTTGGTTATTGGTTGTTTAGATGAGATTGTTTTCGATCAGGTGTCGGTGGACTCTGGCGCAGGCGCGAACGTCGGCAAGCGCATCATGAGCGCCATCGAAAGATTCGTTGAAAAGAAACTGGTAGGATTCGATCAGTTTCGGCCATTTGAAATCCTTGAACTTTCCGGGAATCCGGCGCGTCTTGTTGACTCGCACTTACCAATCCCTTCACGGCCCGCGCAGGAAGTAGCCTGCTCTGGATGGTTCCGCTATTGCATTGAGTCATTGGGAAGTTATTTCCGATTGCCGAGTCGGCTGCTTCGATGGCGCGTTTTCCGTTCCATCCACAACCAACAAATACTTTTATCCAGGCGATGTCTTCCAAGTATCGGGGACTTGGAATCTTCGGAGGTGAGTAGGATTTCGGCATGGCGGATGGAACTTATCGGGTGGATACTGATGCGCGTTTGACGATATTCAGTCCTGGAATTGTCGGCAGCGTCTCGCCAACGGTGAGACGCTGGATCTCATTCAGGATTTCCATCCGGCGAGGGGTCATGGTGACGAGTGAAACGTCGTAGCGGTAGAGCTTGTCGATGTCCGTCACTTCAAAGTCAGTGACGAATTTCACCTTGGAGACTTCCTGCGGCACCATGACCGGAGCGGATTGAGTCACCACAGGCTCAGGGATGGCCGCTACGGCTTCTCGGGCCGCTTCCTTGGCTTCCACCGCCTCTTGCTCCTGCTCGGGCGACTGTGCGTCAAGCAGCGCGTCAATAGCCGCTTGTTTCAGCCGTTCAGCTTCGGCAAGAGCCTGCTGGCGAAGCCGCTCCTGTCTAGCCTCTTCCTGTCGCTTCGCCTCCAGTTCGCGCAAGACCTTCTGACGCTCCTGTTCGACAATCACGGCGAAATCCTGAACCAGCTTTTTCAGCCGCTTCTCTTCCGCTTCCAGGGTAGCGACGAAATCAGCCGCCTTCTGGTCGATGGTTTTTCCGATGGCCAGCACCGGGGCTTTGATCGTCACCCTCATTTTTTCGACAAGGTTCCGCATGGCGGCGAGTTCCTTGACTTGCAGCTGCGCGGCGTTCGCGGATGCGTTGTCCTTCACCTCCACGATCAACGCGGAGTGTTTGAGAAGTTGCGCCTTCTTGGTTTCCGCGTCAGGTGCAACGGTGCATGAATAGCCGTCTCCGGTCAGGATCAGCGGTTTCAATTCTGTTAGTGTTTCATTACTCATGGTTTCGTTTCGTTGGTGGGGCTGATTGTGAATTTGAATCGAACAGTCGGATCAATCCGACCCTGCGGGCGGATTATCCTTGGTGTTCTGCGGAGAAGGAAGAGGGGGAATCGGCATCCACCAGTCTGCCATCGTAGCATAATACCGCCCATCCGCGCCTCGGAACATCCAATCATTATGCTCATCCGACCAGAAGCAATTGGTAAATCTGGTGCGACCGGTGCTACAGTCAATAATCTGTCCCTTGATCGCAGTTGCAATCGGCATCCAGGTCTTTCTCTCCGCCCTGGATCTCCAGTAGCAAACATCACACAATTTATGGTCACTACCGTCCCGCCCGTGAAGGTGGTGGTTTATCGCATAGCTGCCGCAGTTTTTGCACATCATATTGCAGAACAAGTTGTGGGAGCCGACGCCGGCCAGCTCCCTGGTTAATTCAATCCGCCGCACGGCGCGGCTCCACAGGGGCGTTCTGATTCAAGTATTCAGAAAACTCACTCTTCAGTTCAAGGAATCTGGCGAAACTCGCCTTCGACACCGGGAAGTTCTCCGCGATCTTCTGACATATCGCAGTCTCGTAGCCGCTCATCCGGCGACTGGCTGACTTCCATAGAATCAAGGCCGCCTGACGGTCATCCGCCGTGTAGGGTTCTGTCATCATTGTAGTGATTCCTCGTTCTCTGATTTCCTTCTCCGAATCTCATCCTGGACCATCGGCAGCCGATCCCGGTCCCACCATAGGCCATCCGGCGCGATGTCGCGGATGATTCCTTGAAGTGATTCGTCGTTGAATGTCATGAGCCAATTCCTGATGATCTTCCGCCTTTCGGCTTCAACTTCATACGTTCCAAAACTCAAGCTCGGCGTCGTTGAGCGCTTCCCAAACGGATAGCTTGTCTCCGTTGCGGACAAGGACGGCGCACCTGCCGCTGCCTTCGATTTGCCGGTATTCCTTGACAACCATGTCCGCTTGAGTCGCTTCCCGGAATTCGGCGGTGACTTGATCGAAACCGATGATTTGCGGGTCGGAGATGTCAACGACAGGAATCCCTGCGATGGTGGATGGTGGGACATCGGTTGTCATGAGTTTGGTGGTTGAATTCCGTCCCGGAGTCTCATTTATCAGCCTGCGGCCTGGACTGCGTTTTATCCGGGGGCGTCGGTCCCGGCACCGGAAAGGAAATCTTTTTGCCCCGCTGGTGTCGGCAGGTGAAGATTCCGCTGGCGCGGCGCATCTTCATCTGGAGCTTGTGCATTTCGCCACCCATGCAGGAAAGCTGATGGAGCGTGGCGTTGCCGATCCGCTGCGGTTTGACCTTTTTCGGAGGGTCTTTTTCCAAGCGTGGCTGTCCGCGATGGTTGATCGGGATTTGGATCTTCCGGGACGGGGGGCGCGGCACAAGGCCTGCGGTGACGATCCGGGGAACTCCCTGCTTGTCTTTGCCGGCCGGGATGGCAAAGGCCATCATTTGGCGGCACGGGATTCCCTTGTGGTGAGTCTGGCAGCCGTAGTTCTCTTGCAGCGGGTAGGCGACCTTTGAGCGGATGCCGGTCAGCTTCTTTCCGAGCTTGCTCCGGTGGTCATGCAGACTCACCTGCATCTCCCGCTTCTGCTTCGGGGTCATGTCGCTTTCTTCAATCGCAACCATCCGGGGGTCGGTTTGGTCAAGCGGCAGCATTTCAATTTTTCCGGTGTCAGGATTCATTTCGTTTCTTCGGTTGGTTGGTTCAGGGCCGCAATCAAAGCATCAGCCATTCTGACAGCGCGTGCAGCCATCAAATCTGGCTCAAGGTATGATTCCGGGCTTCGCAGGATCACTGATGGCAGCGCGTGCTTCGCGATGTCCAGGCGGATTGATTGCCCCGGAGCCGGATGGTTTGGAATGTCCCGCCAATCCTTCGCTTCGACCGGATACGCCGGATCGTCGCCGTTGATCTTGCTCATGTCGGTTTTTGGTTGGGAGGTTGAAGGGAGGGGTCGGCGTCGTCTTCCGCGTCCAACTCGTCGGGAATCGCTTCCATCATTCCCAAAACCTTCCGCATGTGGAAGCGGATGAATCCTTGGACGTTCCGATCATCGGCAAATGCCGCTTTCGCGAGGGCTTCTTTCATGTCCACGGGGACTTTTAGTGAGATGGTTGTGGTTGGCTTTGCGCTCATGGCGAGAAAGAAATCGCACGGTTTAAGTCGAACGGCAAGAAAAATCTTCATTTTTGCGAAAAAAAGTTGACTCGCCTAGAAAACAGGGCATTCTGCGGGCGTCCAGAGAGTCAGAAACACCCCTGATTGTAGCGTTACAGTCAGCAAAATCTTTGACAAAAACATTGACAAACGATGAAAACCACGGAAACTCACTGCATGGCCGGTTACACAAAGCTCTTCAATTCCATCCTGTATTCAACCATTTGGCAGGAACCAAACGAGACGAAAATTCTTTGGATCACCCTGCTTGCCATGTCCGATCAATATGGGGAAGTCCATGCGTCGATTCCAGGACTCGCCAAGATGGCAGGAATCACACTTCAAGAATGTCAGGATGCGCTTGGCCGATTGTTGGCCCCCGATCCATTCTCCAGAACGCCAGACAATGAGGGGCGGAGAATTGAGCCGGTGGAAGGTGGATGGTTGCTTTTGAACCACGCCAAGTATCGGGGATTGATGAGCGTCGAAGAGAGGAAGGAATACAACCGCAAGAAGCAGGCGGAAAGGCGTTCGAGAATCAAAAAAGATGCCGACGTGTCAATGACAGTCAATGACAAATCAGCAATGTCAGCACATACAGAAGCAGATGCAGATACAAAAGCAGACTCAAAAGCAGAAGAAGTACCCCCCTCACCCCCCAAGGGGGGGAAGAGCATCGGCCTTGATTTGCTTGGTGAACCAATCGAACCACCACCATCCGAAGAGCAATCCCCTCAAAAGCAAATCATATCCAAAGAACTTGCAGACGCCATCTGGAAAGCATTCCCATCCAGAGGAAGAGAAAACTCATCCAAAAAAGAAACGCTGGAAGAGATTCAAAAGATTCCAGCCAAAGAAAGGCCGACCATCGAAGAAGTGATCAAGGCAATTGAGGCTTGGAAGCTTTCTCCAAAGTGGACTGATGATGGGGGGCAATACGTCCAAGGAGTTCACCGATGGATCAACAAACGCCAGTGGGAGAACATCCCGGAACCGGCGAAACCCAAGACCGGCTCCACCTACGCCGACCGCAACCCGATAGGACAAGAAGTGATACACGTTCAGAACGAAAGGATTTTCCAATGAGAACACCGAGAGAAAATTTTCCCAAAAAATACGCCGCGTTGCCGCTTCCGGCGGAGGAAGGACCGTGGTATGAGGCCGTGAAATGCGTTCATGGGATGCTGAAAAAAGGGACGATTGTTGTCCTTTACGGCAACCGGGGGACGGGAAAAACCTTCATGGCCTACACGCTCGCGGATCACGCGGAGGATTACCCCGATCCGTTGCTTCCAAAGCCTGCGGAGAATTCCCCCGACCATGCCAGACCGGCGATTTACCGCACCGCCATGGGGTTGTTTCTGGAATTGAGGAACACCTTTCGCAAGGACTCCGAGGAATCGGAACTCGACATCATGCGGAACTTGCAGGATGCCGTGCTGCTGGTCATTGATGAGATTCAGGAAAAAGGGGAAACCCGATGGGAAGATCAAAAGCTGACCGCCATCGTGGACGCCCGCTACGGCGCGGGACGCCCCACCCTGCTGATCGGCAATTACAGGACACGGGAGGAATTCGAGTCTTCCGTCTCGCCGTCGATTATCGACCGTCTCAACGAAGGAGGTGGGGCGATCCGTTGCAACTGGCCATCATTCAGGGGCAGGCAGTAGATTCTGGCACTCAGCGCCACCGGAAGCCGTAGGACGCGCCACAAGCAGAATATTACAGTAATTTCACCCAACCAGGCCAAACAAAGAACCAAACAGACCAATGACACCTGAATTCATACCGTTTCCAAAAATAGCCCGTCTCAACCGGGAAATCATCGTCACCGAGAAGCTCGATGGCACGAATAGCACCATCGCAATCATCAACGCCGAGGGCAGACCCGTCCCGTGCGCAATCGCGGATTGGACAACCGACGACGGAACCAACCTTGTCATGCTGGCCGGCAGTCGCACACGCTGGATCACCCCGTCCAGTGATAATCACGGATTCGCCAAGTGGGTATGGGACCACAAGGAAGAACTCAAGGGACTCGGGGAAGGCGTCCTCCGTGGCGAGTGGTGGGGTCAAGGTATCCAACGTGGCTACGGCCTCAAGGAAAAGCGTTTCAGCCTGTTCAACGTCCAGCGGTGGTGCCTGCATGGACAGGAGCCGGGTGTTGCCAGCGTTTCATGGGATGACAAGGCGCGGGCGATGGTGACGCGGATGCAGGAACCGCTGCCGCCGTGCTGCGGATTGGTGCCGGTGCTGTATCGGGGTAAGTTCAACACGGTGAGCATCGAGCATTACCTGACGAATCTCAAATATGGCGGAAGTCTCGCCGCTCCGGGATTCATGAAACCGGAAGGCGTGGTTGTGTGGCACACTGCCGCCAACACGGGATTCAAGGTCACAATCGAAAACGACGCGGAACCAAAAACGAAAGGACAAACCAAATGAGCAAGGAAACCAACATTTGATGGCGTGAAAGTTTCTTAGGGATGAAAATAAGTCTTGCAATGCTATTCGTAATGCCTTAATTTCCGTCATGGCTAATTCAGGAAACGCAAATGGCAATTGGAAGGGTGGAAGGACCATTACTCAGCATGGATACGTTTTGATCCGAGTAGGAAAGAATCACCATTTGGCGGATGTAAGGGGATACGCATACGAACACCGGCTGGTGGCAGAATGGAAAATAGGAAGAAGGCTGCTTCCGAAAGAGCAAATTCACCATATCAATCACGATAAATTAGACAATAGGCCAGAAAACATCGAGGTGACGCCATCCCGCTTCCATCACGCGGTATTACATCGGAAGCGTGATAGCAAATTGAGATTACCAGAACAACAGAACACAAAGTTTTTTTGCGCCTGTGGCTGTGGTAAGTCATTCAAAAGATTTGATTCTATGGGAAGACCTAGAAAATTTATCTCTGGGCACAATCCCCCGGATCTTTCCATTCAAGAAAAATTCATCATGGCTTGTAGTAGTGGGAAAAGCATTGCGCAAATAGCAAACATCACAGGTCAATCCACAGGTGCCGTTAAAGTAATGGCATCAAAACTAACCAAAAAAGGAAAAGTAGAAAGAAAGGGACTAGGAATTTATGGGAAAATCAACTAGCATAAGCTGGGCGTCGAGTACTTTTAATTCATGGCTGGGGTGTAGGGCCTGTTCAAAAGGATGCCAAAATTGTTATGCCAAAGCCATGACCGAACGCTTCGGCCATGATTTCGCAACGCGCCGCCGGACATCACCCGCCAACTGGAAGCAGCCTTTGAAGTGGAACCGTGACGCGGCCAAGGCCGGAACTCGGCCACGCGTCTTCTGCGGCTCCATGATGGACTGGCTGGATGACGAGGTGCCGGTCGAGTGGCTGGCGGATTTGCTGGAATTGATCCGCACCACTCCGAACTTGGATTGGCTCCAATTATCGAAACGTCCACAAAATTTCTTCCATAGGATTCGATTGGTTGTTGATTTCATTAACAAAGAGACTATCCTTGCGCATGACTCATCTACAAAACGAACTATTGGTAATTCAGGCGTTGAAAACCGGAGAAATGGAGATCGATGCAGAGGGGCGTATTTGGAGGCTGATGAAAAGAACGGGGGACCGTTGGACACAAGGAACGAAAACGACCCCATGCAAGAAAGTGCGAGCGGAAATGACGAACAAGGCGGGATACTTGCAGGTTCGTCTGATGCGGGACAGCAAGCGGATTTATGCCAGTGCTCACAGACTGGTTTGGATTCATTTCAACGGCCCCATTCCACAAGGGATCACCATCAACCACAAGGACGGGGTGAAGCGCAACAACTCGCCAGGGAATCTGGAATTGGCGACATACGGCGAGCAGCGGATACATGCGTGCCGGGTGTTGAATGCGGGCCATTGGGATTGCAAGGGGGAGAAACACCCCAAGACGCATCTTGTGGACGCGAACGTGATGGAAATGCGAAAACTGAGGCGGAGCGGAGTGATGGTAAAAGACATCGCCAAGATGTTTGGCATGACAAAAAAAGCCACAAGCTTCATCACGACCGGGAGAACATGGAAGCACTTGCCCATTGGCTGAATGATTGGCTTAACGGGATCGCGCCCCCCGGTGTCTGGATCGGAACCACCGTTGAGGATCAGCAACGAGCCGACGAGCGGATCCCGCTGTTGTTGTCCATTCCAGCCAAGGTCAGGTTCCTATCGGTGGAACCGATGCTTGAGTCGGTGGATATTGAATCCCACGCATTCGGAATCCCTTTTGGAATCAACCATGTGATATGCGGCGGAGAGTCCGGCCCAAAATCCCGCCCGATGAATCCCGAGTGGGCGAGATCACTCCGCGACCAGTGCAAAGCTGCCGGAGTTCCGTTCTTCATGAAACAGATGGGCGGTCATCCGAACCCGCTCCACAACCTCGAAGACCTGCCGGAAGATTTGAGAATCCGTGAATTCCCCACACCATGAAAACACATCCAATTTTGATGACCCTTGGCAACGTGATCGCCACGCGAAACGAAACCAAGACCCAAACCCGCCGCGTCTGGAAACCTCGACCCGGAAAGTTCGATGACCAACCGTGCGTAGAGCGGTGCCCATACGGTCAACCCGGCGACATTCTCGCCCTGCGAGAGCCGTGGTTCCAGTGGGGCTTGTGGATTCGCCACAACAACAAGTGGACTTGGTTTGACCAGACCGGACCAGAAACGCCAGTGCGCTACGAGGCCGATGGATCAATCCCGGTTCTCGCGCCACGCGAACATCTTGGCTATCACCGCCGCCCGTCGATCTTCCTGCCGAAAATCTATTGGCGCACGTTCTGCCGGTTGGACGATGTGCGCGTCGAGAGATTGCAGGAAATCACTGTGTCTGATTGCATCGCTGAGGGTGTCAGCGGAGAAACAGCCATGCTTGGAACCGATGATCTGATGATGATGCACCTTCCTCAATCGTTGCCATACCCCATCCGCAGGTATTGGCTGTTGTGGAACTCGATCAATGGAAAGAAGGACATTTCATTTGAATCAAACCCGTGGGTTTGGGTGCTGTCATTCACCCGGATCAAACCGACGTGACGAGCGTTGTTACCAAGGACGATCCCTCGGAACGCAGGTGGAAAATCGGCACGGTCATTCCGGGGCGGGTGGTGGCGAGCGTGAAGCCGGTGGCGGTGGCTCCATCGGAAATCGGGGTGCGGGTCGCCGACACAAGGTCCGTCACGGTGATTTTCGGGGTGGCGAACGCCACGGAGAAATCCGCAAGGAACGGCGCCGATGCCAGCATTGCGGCGTTGATGGCGTCCGCCACCTGTGCCTTGCTCATCGCCGCCGTGATGGCAACCGGAAGTTCCGTGTGTGCGACCTCGGGACCGGATCCTCCGCCGGAAATGTTCATCCATACGGCCCATGTCCCGCTCGCCCCTTCAAGAGTGAAGTACGAGCTTTGAACGGCGGCTGACCCGGCGACAGGTTCGATGGTTTGAACATTGGTCCCCGGAGTGACCGGAATCATGGTCGGGGCGTTCGCAACCAGCCGGAACGGGTAGGTCGAGCCGTCGAGTCCCACAAGGAGAGCGTCGCCGGACACGTTTTGGATGAACACTTCCCCCGGTGTCGTGACCGATCCAAGATCAATCGTCACGTCGCCGGTCACGGTGAAGTTGTTCTCCGATCCGGTATCGGATGCCGGGTTGCGGCTGATTCCACCCTGACCGGTGAGTTTGGTGATGCTGTTGGTGATCTGTGCTGTTATTCGGATGCTCATGGTGATGGTATTCTTTGCGGTGTTTCAGGCCCACCCGGTTATTGATGTGATAGTAACACCTGGATGAAGTGTTCTGGCGTAATCAACAACAGCGGATTTTACTATTTTACCGTTTCTGATTTGTAGCGTTTCATTGAATTCCAGTTGATCGCTGTAAAAATCCGGGGTGGAATAATATGTTTTACCAATGAACTCTATGTCGAAGTTCATACCGGACGTGTCGTTTTCGGTGAACGTGATCTTGAACGGCGTGTCGTGGATCTTGTGGCCGACCGGTTGCGCGGGCGGCTGTCCGGTTGGTTTTTCGTGGTGCAGTTTCTCGCCGCGTCCCGCTCCAGTGGTGGCGTGCTCGTTGACCGGCTTGCGCTCTTCCTTTTCATCGTTTCGACCGCCCCGAGGCGGTTGAGATTTGCTATCCGCCAACTCCCGAACCTGCTTCAAGATCTCTTCCGCCTTTGCCAGCGCATCCTCGGCACGCTTCGCGGAGTCCGCCGCATCCTGCGCCGCCTCGTTCACCGTCTTGTATTGTTCGCTGTCGGCCATCACGCGGGCTTGCTGAGGGTTGTTTTCGTCACCATGTAGCCGCCTTCATGCGGCACCGATTCCTGCCAGACAATCGTGTCCGGCCAGTCGGTGACGTTGGTTGCGGGGAAGTCGTAAAGGTCGAAGAACTCAACCCACACCGGATCATTCGTGCCGCTCGAATCGGAAAAATCAAGTTGCGGATGCAGGCATGGCTCAATGCTGATTGAGAATGCCGGACATTGGAAATGAACCCCCTCCGGGATCATCGGCTGAGGCACGATGATTTCCACCGGATCAAGCTGCCACCACTGATCGACTGACGCCACCTGCGGCTGGTTGTAGCCCTTCTTGTAGCGGATGCGCGGAAGTATCGATGCACTTCCGCCGTCCTTACGGTTGAAGATGGCGAACTCTATTTGAGTAAGAACAGGCGGCCACTCGTAATTCATCATCCGGGTCCAATACCGATGTTGAGGGTCAACCGCTTGCCGCGTCACCTTTATGGCCTCGCACGGGGAATCCTCCTGATAGGTGACCATCGTTCCGTCAGCCTGGATGGTTGTGGATTCGACGGCGGTGATGTCAACCAGTTCGTTCGTTTTGACGAATGCAACCCCCGTCCTGGAATCCATCTCGGTTCCTTTCAGCGGCTTCGGTTGACCCTGTTGTTGGGATTCCTTGACGACGAGAATCCTTCCCTTGCGGATGACTTCCTCGGAAGTTCCCAGAACCGTCGCATTGGCCGATGGCGTTTCTCCCGTGTAATCCGTGGTGACGAAAGTAGATGTTGCGAGCGCTTGAGGCTGGAAGAACCGCTCGTTCCTGAGATTCCTCGCCGATGACTGATCTTCCGTATCCGTGTTCAGATATTGCCGATAGGTGATCTCCCACCAGTTCTCCGAAAGCTGCCGGCCGGTGTTGCCATAGCCGGTCCCGTCCGTCTGCCAGAAGATGTTTTCATGATCGGCGAACAACGCTTCCACGGATTTTCCGCCGACATTCTCCCCGCGATAATAGAGCGTCGTGATCGCGAAGTTGGCTTTCCCGGTCTGAGCGTCCGGTGTGAAGTCCGTTATGGTGCAGCGCTTGACGTAATCCCGCTTTTCCACGCGGAACACCGGTTCCAGACTCATCCCGGAGTCACCGACCTTCTTGCCAACGTAGATGTAACCCTCTCCGGCAAACAGCCCTCCGGCCACAACCGGCATGGCCGATCCAGCAACCGGCGTGTCGGCATTGTAATTCGTGGCCGGAAGAATCACCGTCCGGGTGATTGAGTTGAATTTGTTGCCCCCGATGTCGCAGGTAGTGTGCTCCCAATTGGAAACCAACTGGTCCGCTTCCGATGGGATGACGGCGTGAAGGATGGTCAGACTCTTGCCTTGATCGTCCGGCGCGTCCTGAACCGCCACAATCCGGGAGTCGGCCCAGGTGAGTCCCGGAAGATCGGGAATCGGAACCTTTCCAAGCTCCCCCTCCATCGTCGCCCCTTCAATCGGAAACGGCTTCTCTGAGGCAACCGGCCTTACGGTCGTGAAAAGAATTCCGTTGAGCGGCTTCGGCAACCGCTGGCGACTGGTGATCGGGTTGAACGGATCGCTTCCCATGTCAGTAGAGCGGGCGGAATTGAATGCCGCTCCGCTTTCTCGGGTTCATCGCTTGCAGGAGTTTCTTCGCGTTGGCGTATGCGGCCATCACCGCCTGATCCGCCGCCGAGTGGCGGTAGAACGGACATTCCATGAGGATCTTCTTGGCGATGGGAAAGAAAATCGACTCGGTGAATTCAAAGGGAATAGGGATGTCATCGACCGATGTCGAATCCACGATGGCCTTTGGCATCACCTTGGCTTGGTATTCCAGAACCGTTTGCGCGTTCGGTGCAGGCTCGACCCGGATGCGCACATAGGTCAGTGCGCTACCGGCCGGCGACCACGTATCGACGTAGTATCCCATCACGTGACCCGTAGGAGTGCCGGGATTACCCGTGACGGGTTCCACATCCACGATCCGGTCAAACCCGTAGTCGTGACGGTGACGCCCGCCAAGGAGCGCCTTGGGGTCAACCATCGGGCCAATCGGAATCCCGTTCGCCCGCATGGTGCCAGTGATGGCAAGCACGTCGGATTCGCATGTGACGGAATCCTGATAAACCGTCGCCTCCATAGTGCCGTTCGGTCCATCGTGCGGGATTTTAAGAATCACTGCGCTTTCGTCATTCCTGATTTGATTGTCGAAAGCCGATCCGGCGATCCTGATCGCGCATCCGGCCATCCAGTCCTTCCACGTCCCGGAGGAAATCACGGCGGAGGTTGATCCGTTGGTCACGTCAATCTGACATTGAGCCGGGGGATTCAGCAATGCGCCGCGTTCATCCTTCCGGCACCACGCGGAACATGTCCCGAAAATCTCCTGCATAGCCCCGTTGATCGCCCCAAGGCATTCCTCAACCCGGCCAAAGTAGGGCGCGGCGCTTGGATTGCTCCGCTCTTCAACGGTGAAGTTGGAAAGCAGTCGGTTGACAGAGGCGACAACGGAAAGGCTCATGCCGGGACGAGTTCGGATTCCTGTTTCAGTTTGCGGAGACGGATCGTCTCCCGGTATTTCTCAATCCGGGGAGAGGTTTTCTTTTGGGCGGCGGCCGCGAGTTGGTTTTGCAGAACGGTTTCCGCGTCATCGTCGCTGATGCCGCTCTGAATCACGTCCAGAGCCTCGGTGATGGGTTCCTGGCAGCCGAACACTCGGGCGATCTCCGATACGGTGCGGAACATCCGCTTCGCTTTGGGCGACACGCGGGGCGCGGTTCCATCGGTTTGCGCATCCTGCTTTTGCAGCGGGATGATGATCGGGATGATCTTCCGGGAGTGCGTTGCCGCCATCACGTCCCAACAGAACGAGTTGTTCTTGCGGTATGCGCCGACCGGAGTTTCGGCCATCCATGCCGACATCGGGAATGTCAGGACGTGGGCGCACAGCTTCTGGTCGTAGGCGAAGCAGTAGTGGCGACTCACGCCGTGAACCGAATAGTTCCGGTCATTGTCCACGTTCGGAAGCACAAGCCGGATCGCCGCCAGTTCAAAAGGCTTGGCGAGTGAGTCCAAATAGGACTGCGTGACGAGCATCGGGTGATTGAGCATCGGATCAGAGTTTTGTTTTTCCCATCACGTAGATCAGCGCGGTGCCATTCCACGCGGCGGTGATGAAGATCCATCCTTGCTGGATGGCGGAATTGGCGGCGGCAACGGTGGTGACTTCCTCAAGCTGGATGACGGAGAAATTGGATGGATTCATGGTAGTGCTTCGGGTTGGTTCTTTTCGCTGGGTTAGGGTTAAAGGAAAGGCGGGACGGCGGATAAGCGCCGCCCCGCCAGTGGAGGTAATCCGGAAAGGATTATATGTTGTAGGAGTCAATCTTGCTCGGGCAGGCGTATCCGGGATGCTCGATGGCGAATTCGAGCATCAGATAGTTGGACGGCTGTTTGAAAACGTCCTTCGCAAGACCGGTGCCGAAGATCGACATGAAACCCGCACCCTTGGCGAAGTCATAGTCGCGGTTCTGCTTGATGACCTGGTTGCGGATGCGGCCATACGCGAAGTAGGCCGACTCCGCTCCAAAGATGAAGCCGCGACCGTAAACTACGCCGCTCGCGTTGGCTTGCAGCACGATGGCACCCTTGACGAAACGGCTGGTGTAAGTCCATCCGGCGTTGGGTAGGGTGACATTGTTGCCACCGGGAGTAATAACACCAGTCGTTCCATTCAGGGCTGCGGTAGTTCCAACCGACAGATTGCCGACTGTCAACGCACCGCGACCGGAAGTCCCGGCTGCCGCGTCGGCAGACAGAATCCCGTTGAGGATACTGATGATGCTGATCCGGTTGCCCTTGTCGTAAACGCCGTCCTGCGTGTAGCTGACGAATCCACGGCTGCCGTCCGGGTTGATGATCCAGGCGTAGCGGGTGGCGAGCGTTCCCTTGGTCAATCCCCATCCGGTCGTGTTGTCATAGAGCGGCGTGGAAACGTCGGTAAGCAGAACGTCCCGGTTGGTGAACAGGAATTGGGCACCGTCGAAGAACTGGAAATACCGGTTTTGTTTGTTCGTCACCGATCCCACCATTTCGGTGTAGTTACCGGCGGCGGAAGTGGTCGGGTTGTCGGAACTGTAATGGTCCGCAGACGCGGCGGTTGCCAGTCCATTGGCCCCGAAAGGTGCCGCCAGCTTGGCTTTCGGCTGCATCGGGTTGCCGATGTAGTCATCCCACTTCTCATCCTTGACCGGGAGTTCAAAGTAGGGATTGCCGCCCCAGTTGACGAGTTCGCCGCTGATCGCCGGATTGTCGCCGCCCTTCTCGCTGGCGCGGCTGACTGCCAGCGTGTAGCTGTCGTCGTTGCGCAGGTTGAGGAACGCCGTGTTGGTGGCGAACGTCAGATAACCCATGATCGGGCTGCCGGTGCCGCTCAGGCGGTAGTTGATCGAATTCGCCCCTGCGGTAATCAGGCGGGCGCGTCCTTCGTTGGCGAGCGACAGTCCGAGAACGTCCGTGCTCAGAAGAGCGTCCGTGCTGGTCCGGTTGTTCGGGCGATAGGTGTTGATCCCGTTGGCACCGCGAATCAGGCGCATGAACATGTGGTTTTGTTCGAGCAACCCGCCCTTTTGGCCGAGCATCCGCAGCGTCACGCCGACGATCTTCTTGCCGACCGTCAGGAATTCCTGCATTTCAAGGTCGTGTTCCACGGCGTCACGGACGAATCCGACCATGACTTCATTCGTGGACATGAGCGAGCTTGAGGTGTGGCCGGTGAGTTCATCGGAACCCATCACGCCGGGACCGGCGGGAGGGCCGACTTCCGAGAAGTTGACGGTATCGGTGCCGCCAGCCTTGAGGTCTTGCTTCTCACCGAAGATCGAAGAAATGCCGCCGTCCATGCCGCTGCCTGCGGTCGCGGACGTGAATTTCTTCATGCAGTTGAATCCCATCGTGTATTTTGTCAGGATGTCAGAGTAGATTTTCCCCTTAAGTTCGGGGTCCATCGCGGTCGCGTCGTTCAGTTGCTGAACGATAGGATTGGACATTGAGAATGACATTGGAGTGGTGTTCTATTGGTTTGGTTTGAAATCGCGTGCCTCACTCAGAATCCCTCGGCAACGGCCAAAAGGGCCTCAAGTGGAGCTTCTTTGATGAGCGATTGGATCTGATCCGCTGTCGGTCTGGCTGCCGGAGTGTGACCCGGTGCCACCGATGATCCGACCGGCGGTTTCACGACGGTTGGCTTGGGTGGTGCGGGTATTCTTGGCGCGGGCTTCGTGTCCGTAGCCTTCTGGATTCCAAGAGCCTTGGCGGTCTTCTCCGCGAATGCCACAATGAAGTTAGGATCGGCCAGCGCCGGATCACGGCGGCTTTTCGCCGCTTCAATCCGGTCGGTGAGCATTTCCGAAAAGTCGGGGTTGAAAACCTCGCTTTCCTCATTGAGTTCGGGATACATCGCCTCAACCGCATCGACTGCCGCAAAATACCCTGACTGATAGGATTGACGGCGCGATTGCAATTCGCGGGCGGCAGACTCAGAGCGGATAAGATCGAGGTTCAATTCCTCAATCTCGTTTGTCAGGCGGTCAACCTCGGGTGCCAGATATTCCTCGTTCGCCTTGGTGCGCTGTTCGCGCAGGGATGCGATTTTGGATTTAATCTCGGCAATTTCGGGTGGCGCTTCCGTCTGTTGAACGGGAGTCGGCGGAGCGGCTGGCGTCGTTTCGGCAGGTGCGGCGGGTTCCGCTTGCGGGGTAAGCTGTAGGATCGCTGTCGCAATATCCGGGGCTTGTCCCTGTCTGACGAGATCGAGCGCATCAGCCAACTTCCTCTTGTCCGCATCCTCCAAGGCGCGGGTTGACAATCGGTTTGGCGGGCCTTTCGGCGTGGTTGGTTCTTGGGGTTCCGTTGGCGGAACTTCCTCGGGCGGGGTGACGGGTTCCGGCGGCGTCTCTTCGGCAGGTTGCTCACCCGCCGGCGGAGTTGTTGGCGTCGGAGGCGTAACCTCTGGCTGTGGAAGTGTAACGGTATCGCCCGCTTCAAGAGAATCCATGATCGAGGCCATAGCCTCGGCATCCATTCCGCTGATCGCGGTTCTCAGATCACCCTGCGGCTGTGCGCCTGCGGCGGGTGTGTCAACTGTCTGTGGTGTCGGCTGTCCGCCTGGCACGCTAGGGTTGGTGTCGGTCATCGGCACGGACCCTAGCGGCCATCAGTCGGGCCGTTTAAGGGGCGCAACCGTTACGCGTTTTGGGAGTAATCCTGAATCGCATCCGCCACCGCCTGCGCGAGGTCGTCGATGTGCGCCACCATCCACTCCCAGTCGCCAGGATTGCTGCCGAATCCCGGCTCTGAGATGAATGCCGGGCAATCGGGCAGGAATACAAACGCATAACCCCGGTCATCCGGCCCGAGTTCCTCCACCCCACGATCCGGGTTTCCAAACACAGCGCCAATGCGCCGGTCAATGAATGTCGCGGCAGCGTTGCCTTTGACGCTGCCACGGCAGCACAGAACTTCGTGACCATGCGCCGCCGGTTCCGCGTCGTTGAAGTGGAACTCGCCAGCAAGGTCGCAACCCGCATCTTTGATTTGCGCGGCCACCCATGCCATCGCGGCCTCGTAACCGTCACCCTGGTAGCGGTTCAGGACTAATGACCCGATGCCGACGGCTTCGAGCCTGGCGGAGATTTCAAGAACGAGATCGTTGTTGAATGTCCACTCGTTTTCATGGCCATCCCAACTGACAGCGCCGCCGTCGAGGTGTCCGTTGACGGTTCTGGAGTGTCCTACGCAGAGCGCTACTTTCATGATTGCCGGTATGGTTGGAGTTCAAAGGTTTCGCCGTCGATACAAGCCGGAACACCCGGCCATATCTGATAGGTGATGTCAAGATCATCGTCGCCCCCGGTGTTCGGATCGCCGGAGATATTGAGGCGTCGGGCGCACTCGGGCGACATCTCGCCGATCTTGTTGTGTGGGCCAACGTCGAAAACTACGGCATCCGTAGTAACTCCTTTGCGCGTCACCTCAGCCTTGCAGCCAAGCACGACGCCTGCGACGGCCATCAGGATCAACGGCGGCACCACGATTCCCGGAACGGCCTCGGAATCGACAGGCTTGCCATTGTGGAGCAGGCTGGTTCCGGGTTGCCAGTATTTGTCATGGCCGCGATTGTCGCTGCCATCGTCGTCAATCCGCGCATGGGACGTCCATGTCACCGATCCGTCTTCAAGCTCGATGATGTTTACGTTTTCAATTGTGGCAAGTATTTTCATGGGTGCGTTTTGTGATATATATACAGCGCGATGATGACCGCGACGGCAACCGCCATCGCGAACACCATCACGCCGTCTAGGTTTATTTTCACAGCTCGGCTTTGATTTCACCGGCGACACGCTCGACTTCCGCCACCGTTTCCTTGGCGACGGTTTCGACCTCTCCCGGAAGCGCCTCGGCTTCGCGCACGACTTGGCCGGGAAGCGCTTCCGCCTCCTTGACGATCTCGCCGGGGACGGCTTCGATTTCGGCGGGCAGGGCGGCGATCTTCTTCGCGACGTGGACCGCGTAGAAGTCGTGGATGGTGGCTTCTATCTCCTTGCCTTCGGCGAGAGCGGCGGTTCCGAAAGCTCTCGCTTCGGCTTCGATTTCCGACAGGATGGATTTGATGTTAATGCTCATATTTTTGTTATTTTGTTTGGGAGAGTTGTTTCAAGCCAACCAGATGGCGGCGATGATTGTCGCAAAAGTCAGGTATGTCAACCACTTCGCAACCGGGTTGACTTGGCCGTTCTCGATGTTCCCGAGAACCACTTCGAGAAACGAACCGATGATGAATCCGAGAAAGGACAGCGTGACGGTGGCGATGATTTTGGCGATCATGATTGCGGAGGGGTTGGGGTTTCGTTCCGGCCCACCTCTATCAGGCCGATGGCCACGCCGCAAGCGGTTAGGATTTCTTTCGCGAGATGGGGGCTGAGCATTGATCCGCATCCGCCGGTCACAACGATGATCCCGCGCCAGGTCGATAGCTCTTTCGACCGTGCCACGATCCACGGGATGACCGTGCGCACCCGGGCGAGCATGCGTGACGCCCAGACGTCAACCGGGTCGGGATCGCGATACATGCCAGGAGCGAGCGGCACCGGGATCGGTTGCAGGGGTGTTTTTGCCCTCGGCTTGCGGACGCGCTTCTTGGCTGGCTGCTTGGCGGTGGTTTTCATTTCGCTCTGCGGTTGGCGGCGTCGAACTGGCCGGGGCATTTATCTATCGTTTTCTCGAATTGCTCGATGGTCTTGGAATTCTGCCAGATCACGTTCTTGGTTTCGGTGGCGATTTCTATCAGCGTTTTCAGCATCTGGTCCCGCTCCTGGTAGCGGTCCCGCTCCCGGTCCTCCATTATTTTCTGTCTGGCGTCATATTTCTCCTCCGATTTATTCAGCCTTCCCGTCATCCAGCGGAGCGCGACGATCAGTCCTATCAGTGCTCCCGCAGGCCCTATCAACTGGGTGTATTCTCCGGGAACCGTAATCGGGATCGTTTCGGCGATGGATGTGGCTATCCTGGATCCGACCAAGGGACCGGTTATCGCGGCAAACGTGCCCATCATGACTGCGATTTGAGAATTCATAGGAATTTGAAAAGTATGTTGAGCGGCGGAGGGAGCGTGAGTTTTCCGAAAAAGACGAATGCCGCCGTGATGAGCCAGGTGGCCGCGAGTCCGATAGCGCCCCACTTGATCCACAGCCACGCATGATAGATCGGCTCCATCTTCGCGACCTCTTTCGCGCTGGCTGCGGCTTCGGCGGCCTTGTCCGAGTAGCCCTTCCTAATGATAGCATCATTCAACTGGATCTTGGCAACCTCGGCGTCTTTGTCTTTTCCCGCTTCGGATAGAGTGGTTATTGATACATCGGTGTTCGCCTGGGCCTCTTTCAACTCGTCCACCGTCGCCCGCAGCGCCACGTTGTCAGCTATCAGATCGGTGGTTTTCTTCGCCGCGTCCTGCCAGAGTTGCGCGTTGGATTGCGCGAGAAGCTCCGCCGATGACTTGGCGTCTATCGCCTTTTGCAATGCATCGGCTTGGTCCTCTCCCTTGGCCATGGCGTCGGATAGGATTTTGCCGGCCGTTTGCAGGGTGTTTACTTGCACCTGCAACTTGGAAACCACTTTCTCGGTCGCCTGGTTGCTCGCGGCAACCAACTGGATCGGCTGAATGATCGGCGGTTGCTTGACCACCGGGGGAGGAAGCGGGAAAACGCTTTTCGGGGCGCAGGAGGCGAGGGAAAGCGCAAGGATGGTTAGGATGGTTTTCATGGTCATGCTATCGTCACTCCACGGGATGCCAAGACGATCCATCCCTGCGTAGTGACATACATCAGGGTAACCGAATCTCCAGCCGAGTTAAACGTGATCTTCGAATATCCCGTTTTGGTCGTCGGTGTAAGCACGGCGGTTCCTCCGGCAACCCGGTGGACGATGATTTTTATCTGCGCATCCGATCCTCCATTTGCTAGCGTCAATCCTTGTGCGCTGCCGGTGGTCGTCAGCATCGTCGTCACCGTTGTTACGTTGACCGCTCCCGCCCCGGACAATAACTGCATCGTGGTGGCTATGGTTCCGCGACAAAGAAGGGTTCCATACACATTCGCACCATTGGAGGTGCTTGAGTTAAGCAATATGGTTCCAGCGCCATCGCACGATATGCTGCACGGATAGAGCACATTACCGTATAGGGAAAGAGAATGGAACTCAACGTCGTTAGCAGTGTCGAGTCCGATGGCGTTACGCGCGTTAGCTTGAGTCGCCGCCGCCGCGATGCTGGCCCCGACCGTGCCGAATAGCGCGTCACTTGCTCCAGGCGCGTGACTCGCCGCGTGAGCTAGGGTGCTCGACGGAGTTCGGGCATCGCTCAGTCTGGCGTCATTGCCTTGGCAAAACGTATTTGCTGCGGTTCCGAATGATCCAACGGTCACCGCTCCTCCGGTCGTGGTGATTAGCGGAAGGTTTGCGGTTGATCCGATCTTGCCGTCATTGGTCAGATTTCCGTGGTAGTGGCTGGTCGGCGTTCTGGAATCCGATAAGCGGCCATCGTTCCCGACGCAGTAATTATCCGGTCCGGTTCCTCCTGTTGGAATCTGCGATGCGAGCGCGAACGTGCCGCCCGATGCCGGCCAACTGCAATTATATGGAGATCCGATTGCCGGAGCCACCGTGACTCCGAGCGTGTTTCCGGTCACGGTCACGGCGCCGTTTGACGAGACGAAACCGATGGCGGTTAGCTGCCCGGAGTTGCCGTAAGCCGCGAGTTTTCCGCTGTCGTCGTTGCCGTTGCCGCCGGTGGAACTCGCGTCCATGACCGCTTTCGCGGACGGGTATTTTGTCGTGCTGGCCGCGTCCTCGAGAAGCGTTTGGGTTTTGTTGGAAGAGTTTTCAGTGGTATAAGGGAGGTTTCCTTCGCTCACCGCCCACTTGGAATCGTCCTGCCCCGGGTTGTCGGCCAATGCGCGAATCCAGTCGCCATCCGCCACCACGTTTCCGCCGAGGGTTCCGAGGCCTGAGATTGTCCATAGGTTGCCTTTTTTAACGGCTCCTCCGGTTCCAGTGCCTCCGGTTGTCGGGTATGCGTTTCCACTCGCATCCCATAAACCTCGATCATCCAAAACGCCCGTGACCGCGTTGTCGGTGTAGGAGTTGGCCGATGAAAGCGACGCGTTGGCTTTTGATGTCGCATCAATCGCGGCGGCAGATATTGCGGCGGATTGCGCGGCATTCGCCTTGGTTGTCGCGTCACCCGCCGCAGTCACCTCCGCGTTGTATTGGGCGGTGTTTGCGTAGGATTGTGCCTGTGACGCAGCCGTGGAAACCGCCGCGTTGTATGCCTCAGTGGCCGCAGCCTGGGCCGCGCCCGCCGCGTCAAAGTCGGTGGCGGCGTGGCTGGCGGCGGTGCCGAGCGTGATCCAGTGGGTGCGGTAGTCGGTCCCGTCGATCTTCGCGTTGACCTGGCCTGCGGTTCCGCCGGAAGGGACTCCGGGGCCTGGGTCGCCCTTGTCTCCTTTCGGGATCGTGAAATTGAACACCGCCGCCGAAGATGATCCGCTGTTCGTCACGGTTGCGGATGAGCCGGCCGCCCCGGTTGTGACAGTGCCAACAGCCACGGTTGCGGGTGAACCATCATCGCCCTTCTGAAAGACGAAATTGAGGATCGCCGCCCACGCGGTGCCGACGTTTTCCACCGCTGGGGAAGATCCGCTCGTCACGGTTCCGATGGCGATGGTCGCGGCAAGTCCCGGCGGGCCTCCGAACGTGATGTTGCCAACCACGGCGGATTGATTCGTCGTCACCGCCGCCGTGACGATGTTCTGAATCAGAGTGATCTTCGCTGTGATTTCGTTGGCCATGTCTCAGACGGTGCCTTGCGGGTTTACAACCTGTGTAATGCGGTAGTAGGTCTTTTTTTGGCTTCCATCCCCGAAGATGAACTCGAAATCACCCGTCCACGTCCCGGCGGTGAGGGGGAAGGAATCGAATCCCATCGGGTCGATATGCAACGCCCATGTCGGCGGGCTGTTTGTTCCATTGTGGTCGATGATGATCGGTTGGTCGATCTCGTCACGCGATTCCCCGAACGTGACGCTTTCGCAGTGCAATTGAACATCCTTGAATCCCTCGCGGCGGAAGAACAGGCGGGCTTTGACGAGGGTTCCGGGAGGATTGTCATCAACCCATCCGGTCTTGGCGACGGGATCGGTCCAATGGCCGAAAGTTGGCGCGATCACTGGGATTCCGTCCCAGCTATCGCCTTCGGTCATCGGGTCAAGGGTGATGGCGACTGGTTCCATGGAGGATTAGGCGGTTGGAGCCGGGATGATTTGCACCCACCCATCTTGGGAGGTTGTCGTATCGTCTTTGGTGGCGATGTAAACCGTTACCGATGATTCTGATACGTTGATTGCGAGCCGGCCAAAACTCCCCGGAGTTCCGTCCACCGCGTTTACGCCATTATCCGCCACGATTACGGAACCTGAAATGCAGGGTGTATCAGGAGCCAGCGAAACTACAATATTGAAAAGAGAGCTGTTGGTATTGATGAAATCGGCGAGTTGCTGGATTGTTGTGGTTATTACTTTTTCCCCGTCCACGGTATGGAATGCCAAATTGACGGTGAGCGTGCTTGCCGTTTCGGAAACAACCGAAAGTGTTCCGGTTTGCCCCGCCCCGGTTTCAAGTACCAGCGTAAGCGGCGATGCCGGGACCCCCACATATCTTGCCACCACGTTGAATCCAACGCCTTTGCCAACCGTAAAAGCGTTGTAGGCTGATTGCCCGACAATGGCGTTTACCGGGGTTCCGCTATATGTCAAAAACGCGGACAGCATTTCGATCACCAGCGGACCAAGTTCGTCCGAGCTGAAAGCGTCTCCAGTCACCCGGTCAATCAGCCGTTCGGCGTATCTGGAAACGGTGCAGCATTCTTCCTCTTGGGCGAAGCGCGGCTTGAAGAGCTTGGCGAGCCGCCGGAACATTCCCGGCTGTTCGGTCGTGGTTTGGCCGGAAACGCGATAGGCGGGCTTCGGCAATGTTTGATCGGCTGGCGTGTTGCTCATGATGGTAATCGGTTGGAATTATTGCGGAGTCGGTTCTGGAAAGGTGGCTGGATCGGGCGCGTTAGGGTCGGGTTCGGAGGCTGCTGACGGTGCCTGTGGCGGCTGTGGAGGACCTTGTCCACCGCCTGCCATACTGGCGTCTGTGGCGGGTTGCTGCCCGTCTGGCGGCATTCCTTGCCCCTGCTGCGCCTGTATCGTGGAAAGGAATTGCTGAAAGAGCGTCTGCAACTCGGGCGGTAGCATCGCCATGATGCCCTGAACGTCCGTCACCGCCTCCCGGACGATCTTGTCAGCGTCGTTGAACTCCAGAGCTTTCACGGCTTCGATGAACATCCGCCGCTGCGGGGTCTTTTCGTTTTCCGGCAGTTGCACATACTGCGCCATGATCTGAATCGCCCCTTGGGCGTTCTTGAGCTTGGTCTGGTTCTGGCTTTGCGTGAGTGACAGGCTGACATTCATCCGCAGTCCCTTCACGTCGCCTGCGTTGATCGTCAGAACGTCCGCGTCCTTGCCCTCTCCCCACGTGAACGTCTCGTCCTCGGTTTGGTTGGCGTAAACGAGGAACACGGAGAATTCCACGGCTTTGCAAAGGTCGGAAGCCATCTGGCTGATCGGCACCTTCAAAAGCTGCGCTCCACGGCTGATGATCTCATTGGTGCCGGTCGCGGTGTTGGAGCTTGGGACTCCCTTCATCTCGCCTTGCGCGGCGGAAGTGATGCCGCTGTGCATCTGCGCCATTTGGTGCGCCCGGTCGAGGAGTTCGAGGCCGAGCTTGGAATTCTCCGGGATCTGCGCGAAGTCCAGAAAGTCCTTCATCATCTTGTCCGTCTTCAAGACATAGGTCTTGTTCGGGTCAAG